>Ga0208249_1000001_pt1 | contig 182194 bp, 201 predicted proteins | sample CryBogmetaGMA1M_FD_184546 | JGI IMG/M metagenome (GOLD analysis project Ga0208249, IMG submission 184546) | Freshwater microbial communities from Crystal Bog, Wisconsin, USA - MA1M (SPAdes) | ecosystem: Environmental > Aquatic > Freshwater > Lake | place: Crystal Bog, Wisconsin, USA...
AGGTTGTTGAGCGAAGACATTGTAGTAGTGTGAGTAGTAGGATAGGATACTGTAGGGCGGGGGGCTCACTGGTGAATCGTAAATGCGAACAATTCGTTTTCAGAAAAATGGATTGTCTGGCCCTACGGAACAAAGAGAACAATGGACCCGCCGAAGACTAAGAAGCAGACCATCAAGAACCAGAAGGAGAAGGGCGCCAGCGAACATCGTCTTGGGTCAGCGAAGCATATCCGTTTGGCTGAAGCTAGAAAACGGAATAAGTAACATCAACAAGAAGAGGAGTGACCAAGATGCCGCCTCATCAATGCGCAGCGGTAACTGTAGCCGGACATCAATGCACTCGACAAGTCTGGGGGCGACGCACCCTCTGCGGAACTCATTTAGTTAACCCCAATACTCGCCTCTTTGCCGACATCCCACCTCATCAACAACAAGCTCCACGACCTCAGTGTCGCAACTGTACTCGCACAGCCGTTCATGGCGATTACTGTGGTCAACATGAACAACTACGACCGCGACTTGACCTTCCACCTGAGCAGCGGTGTATCCATCCTCACTGCCTGCGAGCTGCCCGTGGACACAACCGATGTGTTCGTCACGAACCGATGTTTGTTCGGCGGCAGCAGAGAATGCTCATCGACAATTTGTATTTCGCCGCGCTGACGATGTTAGCCGATGGACGGGCGCAGTGGCGTGACGTCGTCGCGGGATGGCGCGCGCAAGCTGCAGCAGGCGAGCCATTCATGGACCAGGGCGTCGTCCAGCACCTCGAACTCAATCTAGCGCGGGACATGGTCATCCCAGAGCTATGGAATCTCCATATGGCCAATCATGCGCCAATGAACGTCCAAGGCGACATTGGCTGGCGATTTCAGGAGCATCTTCGAGCCCCTCCACGCGGAGAGCTTGAGGCATTCGTGCAGGACAACCAGAATGTCCATACACGTGTAGTGACGCAACAGACGAACTCGGCTCTCCAGATTCTACTGAACACAGATGTGCCCTCGAATCAGAAGACAGTAGCCGAGTCACATCTGAAGTTCATGGAACACGTTGCGCTAGACCGCATCCATACGACGTTGGACGTAATTGACCAGGTCGACCGCGATGTGAAGCGCTGGTACAGGACAATCACGTGCCGAACGGATGGCGACTATCTCTACAAGAGGTTGCTAGACGGTCTTTGGGCTAAGATCAAGACATCCCCTGTTCACCAAGAGCTTGAGATTCGTTTGTGGCAAGAGATGGTCGACTCTGTGGGGATGTGCTGTGACGGGCACATTACTCGCTTGGCCAATGTCCTCTGTGGCTTCGATGAGGCCTTTGCTCCGGAGCTCTCTCCAGCAGAGAAGCTGCAGAATCGGATGGCGGTCATCGCGAACATGGACTGTGGAATCATCCTTCAAACCGCCCATGCTCTTGCCGCATTCAAAGAGTTCGACATCCCCCGCGACCAATGGGAGCCATGGATTGACGCGCTCTAATCTCTACAGTAAACAATGAAACTCCGGACACTACGCCGGTCACACAACCCTGCGAAGAAGTGGGACGCTATTTTTGACCTCCCGAATGGAAAGACAAAGACAGTTCCGTTTGGTGCACGCGGGATGTCGGATTACACAAAGCACAAGGATAAGACGCGAAGGGCGCGGTACATTGATAGGCACTCTGGAATGGGTGAACACTGGTCACGTCCGGACACACCTGGTGCACTATCTCGCTGGATTCTATGGGGACCTTCAACGTCGCTCAAGAAGAACACTGCAACTTTCAAGAGGAAGTTCAACGTCTGAAAATGGATTGCTCCTGCATCACCATACCCCTCTCAACTACAATGGACAAGATTGAACGCAAACTCATCTCCCACGGAGCAGCAACGTTTGGAAGCTACGTCCGCCGCGTTGCTCGCCTAGCCCGATTCGAAGCCCAACGCGATAAACTCAACAAACAGAAGAAGAAGCTCGAGAAGGCCCGCCAGAGGGCTATCAAGGAGGTCAAAGATCGTCAGGACATGGTCGTAGCTGCTCACACCTTATGTTCTCTGAAAACGGATTGTACCCTGTTTATAAATCTGCCTCTTGTCGCCGACTACGAGTAAGATGTTCTGTCCCTACTGCCAACACGCCATCACCCGCCACGAGAAACTGGCCAACGACGATGATCACCGCTGGTGCTTCATCCATCTACACGAACGCAAGCGCATCAGCGGCGATACGCCAGAAGAGATGCGTGATTCATTCTACGCCATGTGCGAGGCACATGCCCCGCCCAAAGCCAAGCCACGCAAGCTCAAGATTAGCCTCGAACAACGGAAAGCCACTGTTCCCGGTCCATTGACGTGGTAGTCACGCGAACCAAGTCCATCCACGAAACAACACGCCCATCCAAATACCGTTCAGCCAAATGATTGAATGTGTGAACATAGGTGATCAACACCGCAGCTACAATGGTCCACGACCAGTCCCCCATTTTTAGCTTATCGAGATGTTCTGACTGCGAGGCAAACGACGGGATAGCACATCCCTCTTCGTCCCGCCAACAGACATATCATCACCGCCCTCAGGGATGCCCTCAATCGCACGCAGAGCCTCCGCCACGCGCTCAGGCTGGTCTGCGAACTGTAAAAAGAGCTGTTGACGAAGCGTAGACCGCTTCAGTGCAGGGCGGGACACGCGTTCCGACCGAGCGATCGTTCCATGGGCACCGTCGAGAACAAAGTTACCTAGCTCGTTCTCCTTCATAAAGGCGATAACCTGAGCACCCAGAGTGTTTTTGCGTTCACGGATGGTTTTGATCTGGGCTTGAAGTGCGCGAATCTCATCATCGGCCGCAATCCATTGACGAAGGGTTTCCTTGATTTCCTCGGCCATTAATGTCTTACTATCTTTTTATGAAAGTTCAAACAACGTGACTCCACGTTAGTCTGGCGCATATTCTAGACACGCTATTTTGCTTGATCCCGAAAGAATCTGCTATTGAAAGAAGCTTTTCACCAGCATCTCTCCTTGCTCGAATCTCGCGAACATCGTCGTCCTTTAGTTTCGACTGAGCATTCTTGACTCCTTTAACATGTGTGCCGTCGCGAATCCTGTCGTTCATGTTATTCTCTGAATATGTACCGAGCTGAAGATGAGCAGGATTTACACATTTATTACGACATGTATGACGAATAATCATATTATCTGGTATTTCCCCTTTCCACAACCGAAATGCTGCCCTATGTGCGAAATCAGACTTACCATTAACTCTACACCAGCCGTACCCCTTTGGTGTCTTATATCCAGTCCACTCCCAACACTCATTAACATCAATCTGTCTGTTCACATGATTCATGAATCGTTCCATGATGTTTACTATTCATAAATGGTGAATTCCATTTTCAGAATTTCCATTTGCTATCGCATTCAAGACATGTTGTAAACGTCGTCATCGGCTCGTCCGCAGACCTCGTCTGCATCTGATAGTAATCGCACCGGGTCTTCTTCTTACATCTCCTACAGAAGAGGAAGATACTCGCAGTCTGCTTCTTCGAGTGGGTAGCCTTCTCCTTCTCGATTGTATTCTGTACAATCTCTGCCCAACGTTCTGGGTTCTGAACCAGAGGAGTGGAATTCACGAACGCATCAGTACTCATTGTCGGCATGAGTTGGCGATAGCGATACAGGTCGATGGCCCGATTGCGATAGAGATTCAGGAACACGGGATTATCCCATGACTGGTCAACAAACCACTCCTGCGCATCCTGAACGCACTTCTTTAGGATTGCGGTTTCCACTTCATTCGAATCGAACTTATCGCGAACAAGTGTCCGGAGCGGATGGTCTACGAACACGTTAGACGCATGAACAGTATGGACCGGCAGAAGCTCACGGTCAGCCTCCGGAATATCATCGTCTTCGTCCTCGACAACGGCCTCACCTCCATCCTCATCGTCAACTTCCTCTTCCTCTTCCTCCTCTTGGAAGGTTGAGGACTGATAGAACTCGTCATACTCAGCTGAGCGCAGGTCCGAGTATTGATTCGCATGGGCGTCATAATCATCGGTGTTCGCATTCGTCGACTTCATGACGACAATCGTGCCGGAGAACAGGTCGTCGTTGAAGGGCGAGGGTAGCATGTGTTGATTCGTATTCTCCTCCTCTTCTTCACAGGGAACGCCAAAGACTGCGTAGACGTCCTCATCGTGAATCATCTTGCCCTGGAACTGCATAAGGGGCTGTTTCGTCTTCTTGCGAAGCCATTCGAGAACGTCGGATGTCTTTGCTGGAAGGGGTGTTTCGGTCAATGTGCCGGATGTCGAAATGAAGAGTGCGACAACCATCTTGCTAGTGGTGTGGTTGTTGGTCTTTAGATTCATTTTCCGGCCAGCGCAGCAAGCTTCCCTAGCCCACCTGGGAGCTTACCTGCTAATGCCGATCCTAGGCCACCAGGGACCTTGCCCGCCAACGCAGACGCACCAAGGTTGCCTAGACCACCTGGAAGCTTCCCTGCTAATGCCGATGCACCAAGAGAACCTAAACCGGCAACGCTTGGAAGTTGCGGGGCTGCCGGAGCAGGAGGCGGGGGAGGAGGCATGATTGAATCGAACATCCTTGAGATGGCTGCCGAGATGTATTGAATTGGGCCGTTCTTCATTAACATCAGGGACACCGCAGCTACAACGCCGAAGAATGCGATGAACAGAATGACGAAATACCCAACAAAGTCAGTGACTGCGCTAGGTGGCTGGAACTTGGGCATCTTAAGCTTCACAGGCGGTGGAGTACAGTTGGCTTGTCCGGGCGAATACATTGTGTTGGAAATCGTTAGACCAATGTCTGCAGGCAGCACGGTTCCAACTGTTTCACGCAGACGCGCAATGTCTGCAGACGCAACCGACACGGAGTTCTGAAAGTAAATGACCTGCGGACCAGAACTTGACTTCCACCCGAGATGACGTTCACACTCAGAATCAGAAATCGTATACTGCTCGAGCTTTCCGTTGACCCATGTGAAGTAAGGGTCAGTGGTTCCATTCACAAGGGAAGCAATCGACCAGTCCTGTCCAGGTGCAGCTGTCGCGGTTCCATATTTCCCAGTCTTAGAGTCAACGATTCCCAGACCCGCGGATGTCGCAGGGTCTAGAACACCCGTAATCGCACTCAAGAATGCTATGTTAGGTCCAGAATCACCAGCCTTTAGAGGAATGAAAAGCCAGATCGAATCTGAAATACAATGGAGAACCGCATCTGCATTCACATGCTCTACGCTGGTCGGTGCGGGAGCATACAGGGCAACCTGATTGAAGACCGCAGTTGTTCCATTGAAGCTCACGGAAAGAGGCACAGAGGGTTGTAAGATAAGCATGCCTTTCGTGACGGGATCGCGCTTCAACATGATAACCGCCGAAGAACTTGACTGCGAAACAGTCAACGAACAGTTATTGCATTGTTTGGACCCCGCGATTGTTACACCGATATCGGCAGTTACGCTGGGTTTCGTATCGATTCGGTCAACCTTACTACACTTACTACCTCCACCACCCATTGTTCTAGTGTGGACAAAACAAGTCTGCGAAAGAGAACAAGATGTCGAGTCCACAACCGCCAGCTCCACGTGGGCTTCTCAACTGGTGGCAGGGATTGATCCTTGCCGCCAGCAGCGCCTTAATTGGCGTAGTCGCCGCTCTTTTTGTGTTAAAGCCAGGAGGTCCAAACGCGCCCGCGGGTCCCGGATGGGCAACTCAGCTCCTGCGGTTCATTCCGCATTTCTTGATCTTGTTTGGAATCCTAGCAGACGCGTTTACATATGAAGGCGTGTATTGGACTGGAAGTGCTGTGGGCGTCTTTTCCGCAGCGTTGGCTCCATGGGTCACCGCGGCCTGTATTCGTTTGATCGCAGCAATTAAGAACCGCATGGAGGCCAAGCAGGAAGGTGGACTTATCCCCGGCGAATACCCGGGTATCGAGATGCTGTCGATGAACTCACCTGCAGCCGATACACCTGAAACGCTCGTCGTGACCTCAAGTATCTTGGCGTACTACATCTTTGACCTGGTGACGAATCTGAGCGTGCTAGATGCCGCCGGAGCTATCGTGGCGTCTATGTTGTTGTTCGGCGGTCAGGCCTTCGCAATTGAGGGTGGTCCGAATAAGGCTGCACTGACTGGAATCCTCGGAGTTGTGCTGGGCGGTATCTGCTTCGGACTCATCAGCTCGATGGCCCCGAATTACCTCCCCTCAAGCGCGATTCCCGGAAGCAAGACTGCGGGTGGATCTGGTGGAGCAGGTGGTGTTGGAGGTCCCGGGCGCAAGGGACTCGGAATGAGTTCAGGTGCTGGCGCAGACCCGAACATGGCCACAGCAGGTGGACCTGCATCAGCAGCCACATGTCCTCGTTAGGACGCCATGAGCTTGCGACATAACGTAAAGAACATAGACGCTTGGGAACCCGTGTAGCGACCAATCTCCTCGCCGTTCTTGAGAATCACAAACGTAGGAACAAACTGAACCCCGAACTTCTCAGCGATTCCCTGTGGGTCATCCTTCGTATTGACGCCAATGAAGTAGATACCAGGAAAGTCCTCAATCAGGTCGGCAATGATGGGCTTGATATATGCACACGGACCGCATGTAGGCGACCAAAAATGATAAGCAATACGCTCGGGAAGGGCCATCTTTACTGTATACCGCACTAAACTTGTAAGCTATTCGGTCTTCTCAATGTGAACTGTCGTGAGTTCTGCGCGCAACATCGACTGCTTCTGAACCGTAGACTTGGTCAGCGTCACGTTGCGAAGCTTACACATCTCAGCAAATGCCTTCAACAGATGCTTGTCGACGATCTCTTGATCGAGGGTCGCCAAGTTACTGCGAACCCACCCAGCTACCACGGCAGCTGAAACTGCAGGGCCCATAAGTCCAATCGGACAGCCAGGAAACAGCTCATCGGCTGGACGGGCAGGCGGTAGCTCAATCATCTTCCCCTCAACACTCTCGCGAGCCATGCGGTCGACAACATCATTCTGCTTCGACAAATCATCCGAACCACCTGTGTGTGCGCGAACGTGATGGAACCGATGTTTGAACTTGCTCAGATGGCCCGCAATCCCCTCGATCAGGTCGCGGTGTAGAACATCCTTTCCCATGGTTGTCTTCCATCCGCGCGAAACCCATCCAGGCATCCACTCGGTCAGACACTTAATCGAGTAGTCCGAATCCGTATAGATGACCAGGTCTTCGCTGAATGCGCCCTTGGTCGACAGAATCGACACCGCGTGATAGATACCGGACAACTCGGCCCGCTGATTGGTTTGTGGTTCGGAGTCAGGCACTCTCGCAGCCGTTGACCACTCAGGGTGCTCCGGAAACCAAACCGCATATCCAGCCTTTGCATCCTTTCGTCCATTCCCAGAACAAGCTCCATCTGTGAACACGCGCATGACTTATCTATGCTTCGCCATCCAAGATTCCTTTTTCATACGCATGTGGATCGTTCCATAGCGATGGATCTACCTCACCGTGAATCTCGGGAAGATGGGTATATACCGGCATCCTGGTGATGATACAGCGGGATACAATCGCGGATTGTAGCGTTGGCTCTTCAATGTGGAACCAGATTCGGCAGCGGAAGGACCGCTGTTCGAGTGACCTACGAAGCATCTGCTGACATGCTGCAGTCAAAAAGTGCGCATGCCACACCATCAAGACACGAATGCGAATATGAGTTTGAGAGGGGATGAACGACATCCATTGCGTAATCCAGGGCGCAAAGTCATCGATAGAGTTCATCTTTGCGGCATCCACCTCTTCAAAGTCGCATCGGTGTTTATTTGTCTTCACATACTCTTCCCATGCAGTATGCGATGACCTATCATTGAGTGATTCAAAAAGGATACGATGAGGAGGAGGGAAGAGATCCATTATCTTAAGAGCTCGACGACTCCGTAGACGGCTGAACGATGCGCTTCACCGGGATGTCGGCCGACACCACGTAGATGCTGTTCTCCGTCATGATGATGTACATCTTCTCCTCCTTGAGGCGCATGATTGAATCGATCGGCGATGTGTACTCTGTGTCTGACTTGACCAGGCACTTGCTCTCACCCGACACGCCAATGCAGCACGCCTTGGACAGCGAATCGGAAAAATAGTCAAGGTAGATCGGCTTATCATGCTCGATCGCCAGCTTAGCAACGTGCGCCATAACTGTGGCGGAGGGGACACTCATTTGTGAGAGGACGAGGATGTGTTTGCGTTTATTTTAACGTGCGACGTCTTCCAGCTTGAAGCGTGATTTCATCGTGAGGGACGGCGTTTCTGTACGGGGAATTGTGAGAATCTCAGCCACCTTGGGCTTAACCTCCTTGACCTTGGGCGCGACGGCAGCCAGGAATCGAACAAGGTGGTCCACGTGCTCCTCGACAGGTGGCGTCTTCTTCTGGCTGATGGTGTCGCGAAGGTCGTCTACGACTGTGGACACAAACACAGCCATGGTCGCCTCGGGGATAAGGCCACGAGAATAGAGCTCGGACGTGTAGACTGCGAAGCCGCGCTTCGTTTCCTTCTGTTTCGTCCAGGCGATGAGAGCGTCATCGAATCCTGCATCCGTCGATGCGGGAACAATTGTGACTGCGGACGTATCGTAGAGTGAGTCGAACATCGCCACCTGAGTCATCAGGTCTTGGCGTGCATCCTCACTCAGCTTCACGATATCGGAATACAGGTCGGCCAGCATACTTGCATAGAAGTTCTGGCGAATACCTCGGTCGAACAGCAATGTCGTCACGCGGAGGCGGAACATCGCGTCGCGAGCTGCGAGCTTGGTCTTAATCATCTCCGTGAGCTTGGAGTAAGTGGGTTTGGACAGCTTGTTGATGGCTGCGTTGATTTCATCATAGTCGGCGTCGTCCTTCTCGCGCACCTTGCGGAGGGTTTCGACTAATACATTTTGGCGCCAGTTGGCGGGTTCGGGTGCAGGTTCACGGCGGTGGGGTTTGCGGAAGACTGGGCGGAAGGATGTGCGTAGCTTGGAGAAGATTTCCACTACACTATCGGGAAGAGGCTGCTTGACGGAAGGGCGGAGAGCGTAGATCGAAGACACAGTGATGGACTCCATTTCGACGCTCTCGTTTCCTTGTGTGGGTGCAAGGATTCATTTTCCGTTGGTGAACCTTCGTGGTGAAACGGAAAACGGATTGCTTCACACTCAACAAGGAAGGGGTGTCGGCAAAAATGAAGTGGACTCTTTGGTATCACGATCCGTCGAACAATGACTACAGCCTTGAAAGCTACATCCGCATCTATGACGTCACAAACATTCCCGAGTTCTGGAGCCTCGTGGACGGTATTCCCAAGGACGTCTGGGAATCAGGTATGTTCTTCTTTATGAAGGACGGGGTTCGTCCGCTCTGGGACGCGCCGGAGAACGACAAGGGTGGTGCCTGGTCGAAGAAGGTCGATGCGTCGGATACGCATACGGTCTTCATCGATTGTATGGTGCACTGCTTAGCAAATTCATTCCTCAAGAACCACAACGAGTGCATCGCAGGTGTTACGGTATCCCCGAAGGGTCAGTTCCATATCGTGAAGGTGTGGAACCTCACCACGGCCGTCGCCGATCGCCGGCTCTTCAGTCCTACCCTCAAGATGAAGCTGGGTGACGACATCGCGTACAAGGCGCATAACATGAGGCCGAAGTAATCATCCGTGCCCGCACTCAGAAAACCACCAAAAGGTCGTGTAGATAATCCACGCATGAAGGGTTGTGACCAAGAACACCAGAACGAGGTTCGTAGACTCGTTATCCATTGCTTTTTCAATTGGAGTAATAATGAAGGCTGTCTACACAGCGGGTCGGTTTCAGCCTCCGACCATTGGACATGCGAAGTTGATTCAAACCGTCAAATCACAGGGTGGAGATGCGTTTGTCTTCGTATCCTCGAGCAAACCGAGTGGAAAGGAAGCTGCGAAGAATCCGCTGACTTCGGTTGAAAAGGTGAAATACCTCACACTCATGTTCCCCAGCGGAGTTACCTTCGTAGACACTGCAACATGTGACCCAGCATGTGGTGGGCCGTTAGCGGCATATGAGTATCTGAAAGGAAAGGGCTATACAGATATCACGCTTGTCGCGGGATCTGATCGAGCAGCTGTATTCGGTGAAGGCGCACCGATCTGGGCATCGGTTGAGAACCCACCAAAGTTCATCGGCCTTAATCGCGATGCAGCTGATGAAGTGAGTCAAATGTCGGGTACAAAGGCACGTGCATTAGCAAAAGCCGGTGATCTGCCCGGCTTCACAGCTGCAGTCATGATTGGAAAAATGACGCCAGCAAGCGCAAAAGAGCTATACGACTTACTTCGGACGAGATTGAAGGGTGGACGCAAGACACGGAGAAGGAAGACTCGACGACGGAAAACGAATCGTTGGCTATAACGAAAATGTCCAGAGCCCCCCAAAATGTCTTCCGCATCTACTTTCTTCACACGACGCAGGCCCGGCTACAACACAACTGGCGAGGTTCATCATGCAGGCGTGGCTAATGAAGGCCACACTGTTGACCTCTGCAACTCTACACCCCCTTCCAACATCCAAGACGAATACCCGGGCAAGCTGACCTTCCGCAAGGAGGGCGGCACCCACCAAGTGAGCGACATGGGGATCTACGCAGACGACGTTCGCGTCGCCGGTGGATCCGACAAGCTGCACCGCAGCGGTACGTTTGACCACGTGAATACCAGCAAGGTACTTGACTACCTGCCTTGCGAATCCCTACTCAAGACGATCGATGATCTCCGTGCGACTCACCGCGGTGATGCATCCGCGGTGGACATGGTCAAGACCGCGATCAAAGACGCGACCAACTCTACCTGGGACAACATGACCTCTGAGGGCATCCGGAAGCTGCTACTCGCAGTGAACGATCGCACACCGGAGTGGATGTTCGTGCGTGAGGCCACGGAGATGTCGGTCTTCTGCCACGAGGAGATGCGCGAACTGTCCGAGTTCCCGAAGGATCCAAGCTGGACCTATGTGCTCCGGGCTGGCCGCGCCAAGGAGTCACGCCAAGTGTGGCGAGTGAAAAATGGGGTTGAGGTCAACACGCACCTTCGCCTCCGCCTGGTCACGAACAATGGTGTGACTGCGCTACTAGGCCTGTCCAACGCCAACAAGAACTCGATCCTAACGCTGAAGATTCAGCAGGACGCAGTGAATCAGCTTCTCTCCGCCGTCAAGCGGGTGCGAATCGCGATCGCATAATCTCAATCGCCTCCGGATTCATATCCATCAACACATAGCGCCGCTCAACTGCAGCTGCGCCGGTTGTTCCAGATCCTGCACACGGATCCAACACCAAATCATTTTTGTCTGTGGTCATTGCGATGATCCGCTCAAGTAGCTTCACAGGCTTCGCGGTGGGATACTTGCGCACCTCCGATCCCTGTGCGATACTAGGAATGTCGTCCCACAAGTCCATCGCCGGCTTACCCAGTGATTCGTGCATGTAGATCTTCTTATACAGGTTCGCCTTCGCACCCTTCGGGACATACAATCGGTTATCATCCGCGAGTGCCTGGAGTTCAGCTTGAGGCATGCGCCATCCCCGCTCAGGGTTGAATGTTCGACCTTCGATCGTGAACGGATAGACGTGACCCGTCCGTGTCCGGTCAGGAACAATGTGTCCAAGTGAGAAGTTACCGCGTTCATCCTTGTTTGTGAAGGAGTGCTCAGCGTAATACTCATCCAGGGCCTGATAGACCATATTGAACTTGCGCTTCTCCGATTGGTAGCACCAGAAGATCACATCGATCGACGCACCTAACGTCTTCTTGACGTTGTTCTTCGACCGACACCGCTTCCAGAAGATGGGTCGCACGTACTTGAACTTGGAGCGTAGAACCTGCTCAGGGATCCACATCTGATCGGCCGAGATGTGGAAGAAGAAGGAACCATCCTTCTTGAGTTTGGGCAGGCAGGCATCGACCAGGTTCTCCACGAAACTGCGATAGGATTCATCGGTCCAGTTGTCGTCGAACCCAACGCCTGCTCCGGCCTCCAACGTGTAGGTGCGCCCGCTGTTGAAAGGCGGGTCGACGTAAACAGTTTGAACTGACGCATCCTCTAGATCAGGAATCAGCTGCAAACAGTTTCCGTATTGAATGTCCATGATGTTCTTTACTTTCCATTAGGGGATTTCGTTTTATGCTGAGCACGGCATCAAACAGAGCTTGATATCGCCCAAATTCGCGATCACATAGCGAATCATGAGGAACCAATCGTTCTTCATGTGAATCTCCAGGTTGTTCGAGAGGTTGGAGCACTTGGTAAATAGAACCAGGTGGGGAAGACTGAACGTCCCGCTCACAATCTCGTCAGGCTTCGACTTGGTAATCGCCATGTCTGACGTGGAGTCGCCCATCGTAACCGTCTGAGATGCGAACGGACCCTTACATGTGAAGGTCAGAGTCCCACCCACGTTCTTGATATCGACCGTCTTCGCAGAGAGCAGAGTCATATCGCGGCAAATCTTCTGGAAGTCCATACTCGGCATCGTGATACGCGTGGCGAACTCTGTTTCGGGCATGTTGATATCCGACTCATCGCGGTCCAGCAGGTTTAGCTTATTGCGAATCCTGCGCTTCTTCTCGCCGTTCTCCAGCGTGATGCAGAGGTGGTTCGACTCTGACCTGGATACTGAAAAGGTAATAGTGTCGTCGTTCGTCACCGTCTTCACAATACGGTAGAAATGGTCAGTGTTCAGGCCAACATCCAGCTTGGGTGCAGAGTGATTGTACTCATACTGCTCAAACTTCGACGCATGGAGCCGCATATGCGTCAAGACCGTGCGTGTATTGTCCATTGCGATCATGCGAATCCCGTCCTTATCGAACACCAGGCTCATCTCCACCAGCATGGACTTAAGACCCTCGGCGAGGATGCGGATGGGTGCCGTCTGGACTGTCTTCGCCATTACAATGTCCTCGGACTCAGGCATTTATCAATGCTTACGATTTCTCCTGAAAGTAGATGTACGCAGCTTTCGCCTCTTCGTCCTACCACCACCTGGCTTCCACGGGACCCGTGGAGGAGTGATTGCGTTCAGACGCTCGCGAGCTTTGGCTGTCTTCTCCATTGCCGCCTTTGCGGATGCGATTGCCTCATCGGCCTTATTCATCGTGTTAGTGATAGGCGCTGATGGCGGACCAGCACGAAGAGTAGGAGGCACATCCGCCAATGCCCGCTCAACCTGAAGCAGGAAAGAGAATTCGAGCTCGAGGCGTTTATCAATGTCCGCATTCCATCCCTCCTTCGCAACTTCGTCTGGAAACTCCGTTCGGGTGGCCTCCAACTGGTTCTTGTAGTCTTTGACGAGTGTTTCCGCATTCGTTAAGTTCTTCTCGATACTCGCAATTTCCACCGCTTCCTCGGGAACAATCTTCGCCCGTCTGGTCTGTGCTTCGTTCTTATTTGTCGCACGCCTGGTGAAGCGTGCCTCACGCGCTGCCTTCTGCTTCTCAACCTCTGCCGCATCTGCCTTGAATATGGTCGATTCGTAGTGCTTGTTCAGGTCGGCCGCCGTGATACGCCCACGCTTCACCTTCTTGAACCGCTTGTTCTTCTTGACCGAATCCTCAAGCGTATCTAGGCTCTGCTCTGCCTGGCGACGCAGGGTTTGTAATAAATCAAACTTCTCCTTGGCTTTCTTGAGTCGTTCTTCCAATCCAGGTGGAACTGCAATCACCGGTTCAGGAAGCGGAGTCATTGAAGTCTGTGCTTCATTGGTGGGAATCGAAGTCTGCACTGACTCATTGATGGGAACCGGTGGAGGTAGAACTGGGGCAGGAGTTGAAACGGGGGTCGGGACTGGGGTGGAGAGAGATTGAGCAGGCGGAACAGGTGGTTGTGCGGAAACAGGTAACGGAACGGCCGCGGACATAAGTTCGGGACGAGTGAGAGCCTCAGCGATGTGGTTGAGAACAACAGGGTCAACAATGTTCCGTGCGAACAGTACTGCATCAGCAGCTTCTGTCCACTCAATCGTTATCGCGCTCGGAGTGGCGGCCGGCGTTTCAATTTGATGGCGTTTCATGCGGTCTTCAAGTTCCTTAAGATAATCCATTGGCGTGTTATGAGGCGCAGCTGGAATTCTGTTCACTAAGGAGATGGCGCTAAGACCGGCGGCGATAGTAGATACAGTTGCATCTTCTTCCGCCGGCGTCGGTGGAATCCTGATGCGCAACCTCGATATATCATCCTGAATAGCCCGAATTCCATCGTCTTGCACTGGATTATCGAGAGCATCTAGTTCCCTCTCTATGTCTTCGTTGGTGCGACCAGGGAAGCGGTCATGAATCCTATCAACGAGATTCGAAGGAGCCGGTGCAGGAGCCGGTACTGGTGCTGGTGGAGGAGCCGGTCCAGCTTGAGCAGCTGCACGTGCTGCTTCTTCATCACGGCGAATTGCATCGTGCATACCTGGAGGTGGTGGGTTGGGAGGTCCAGGTGCTGGTGCTGGTGGAGGAGCCGGTCCAGCTTGAGCAGCTGCACGTGCTGCTTCTTCATCACGGCGAATTGCATCGTGCATACCTGGAGGTGGTGGGTTGGGAGGTCCAGGTGCTGGTGCTGGTGGAGGAGCCGGTCCGGTGTGTCCAAGTGCAGGATGTATTGGGTTAGGAGGTTCAGGACCAGTGGGTCCAGGTGCAGGTGCAGGTGTAGGTGGGGGGACCGGTGGAGGTGCAACTTTGATTCGGCGTCGAATTCCAGGAGGAGGTGGATACGCGTCGAGAGCGGCTTGGGCTTCCATGTCCAGCTGACTTTGAGTGGGCAAAGGAACATTTGCAACAGCCTTTCCCGGAGCCGGTGGTGCAGCGGGTGTGGAAGGCGGGACAGATGCAGTCGATGATGCAGGAGCAGGTGCAGGAGCAGGAGCCGGCGCTGTTGGTGCTGTCGATGCAGTTTCCTCACTCGGCGCCTTACCAAGTGAATACGCGGCGGCAATCGCAGCCAGTGCGGACCCTTCCGCTACAAGTAGTCCGATCGATCCCGGATCCATTATCTTCAACGGTTAAAAAAAATAGTCACATTCATGAGGTAATATGAGCTTCAACGATATCATAGCCTTATCTGTCGTAGAAGTGTTTGGTGACTTCAATCTGAGATGGTACGCGGAGACGAACAACAACATGTATTTCGTCTACGGGTTGATTGGATACGCTGGCGTCATTTATTACTTGATTAAGTCCCTCCGGGCAGGTAATGTCCTGTACGTGAACGGAATGTGGGATGGTGTATCGGGTGTAACCGAAAGTATCGCCGCCTATTTTGTCCTCGGTGACCGCTTAGAGCATCCCTTTCAATATGTAGGGCTATTCTTGACTATTGCAGGAATCTATCTGCTTAGGAAAGCGGAGTAATCTAGTGACGCCGTGTGAACGCACGTCCACTGCGAGCACGCGCGGCCTTTTTGCGTGAAACGATGCGGCCATACTTGTTCATCATTAGGTCACCCTTCGTCAGTCCACCGGGCGTCTTCTGAGCCGTTCCATTCCACACCTTACGACGAGATCCAATAGCACGTAGAGTCTTCATTGTGAATCACCGAGAAAGTTTCAAACGAAAGGGGCGTGGTGCTTCCTCACTGAACCCAGGGTTCTCGACCTGACCGCAATACAGCGCTTCTGTCCATGGAGTCGGGAATTTACGCACCGTTTCGAAGCTATTGGTTGGGCCGCCGCCGTGGTGAACCAGGATATTGTGTTTGACCTTCGGGTAGATCTTCACGCTCAAAAAGTTCTGATCTAATGCGATACCTCGATCCTCTGGATTGAGCTTGTAGGCCTCGTATTCTGCTCGAATGTTGATCCCCGCAGACTTGCGGAGGGCCCATAACCCACCCATGAGGGATGCGGAGTGTTCCTTGTGGTCGCGGATGGTATGCGCCATAAACTGCGGTGAGTTCATGAAGTCCATGATGGCCCATCGGTCACGCCAATGAATACGCGAGTCGGCATCACGCACGAACATCACGTCTACGTCCGGTTCATCAATCGCAGTGAACCGGTCAATCATGTTCTCGATTCCGGTCTTTCCAGTGGGCTTCACGACCACGTAGGGTGCAGCTTGAAGCTTCGCCATCATCTCAGGAGTCACATCAGACCCAGTGTAGACGAATACAAACCAACCTGGAAAGTGCTTATGAATCAGCTGAATGTTCTCAATCATACCCGGATAATACCGGGGGTTATACCCACCATATAAGCAGAACGAGAATACGTTCATCTTATCTTAAGGAACAGTAATGCTGTCGGGGAAATACTTCGCAGATGGTTGTCGATGGGTAGTCGACTGGATGTATCCCGGCCGCCCAATGTATTCGCCGCTTGAAGCGAACTATGGGGATCGAGTCTTCTTACGGGGATCAGCTGTATACAAGTTTGTTCAAACAAAAATGGGAACACGGTTCAACTCACGAAAGAAACATATTTTTGTGGTTCATAACTCTGATCAACCTTTCGACGAAGGAAAGCTGAATGCGTTGCTTCCATATGCAATCCATATCTACGCGATCAATACCACCGTCAAGCATCCACGACTGACCACAGTACCGCTCGGATTTCCGGATGCAGCTCTGGACTTTGTAGCCAATTTCAAACGCCCAGATGTTCCCCGTGATATCGAGATCTATCTGAACTTCAGCGTCAATACAAACGTTCAGAAGCGAATGGATTGTTATAACGCCTTCAAGGATGATCCGAGAGTGGTGATCAAGGGTGACCGAACGCGTGAACAGTATTACGAAGACCTCTGTCGTTCGAAATACGTGCTCTGTCCAGAAGGCACGGGTATGGATACTCATCGGGTATGGGAGGCCATCTTCTGTGGGGCGACCCCGGTGGTGTTGCGCAACCCGTTAGCGGACTTGTATTCGGCGTATCCGGTTAAAATCATGGATTCTTGGACTGACCTCATGCAAGTCCAGTCATAATCTTATACAGCTCATACAGGTGCGCAGTTCGAACCGTCCAGGACACGTTCGCAAGCGCATATTCACGGATTTCAGCGCGGGACGCCACGGCCACTTTGCGATTCTCCTCGATCGCATTAGTAACATAAGCGATATCATCCAACTTATCATCTGGAATCACTGTGATCCAAGGCTTCGATGTATCCAGGTTTGCAGAAGCTACACGACTCACAACGACACCCAGTCCGCAGATGAGCGCCTCGCATACAACCAGGGGATGTGCCTCGCCATCGGAAAGTAACACAAGATTACCGTAGTCTGCGAGTGAGTCGTAGAGTATTGTCTTTGTCCACTCCCCCAAATGGCGCGGATGACCGGGCATGAACTTGTTGCAAATACTGTGACCAGCGAAATACAGGTTCGGAACGTCCTGATACTTGTACTGCTTTTTACGTTCTTCGATCTTCGCCAAGTAGATCGACCGATCGGGAAATACAGGAGTGTCTGAGTATCGGAATGAATCCTCGTTCGCACCATTTGGGGCCACGTAGATCCTATTCGGGTTACATCCAGCATTCACATATCGGTCCTTGATACCCTGCGACAGCGCAGCGATGGTAAAATTACCATTAATGAAGCCGCTGAAGATGTGGCCGTAACTCCACTGTCCATGAAACGTTGGATCTTCGAGGTAACCAAAATGAGACGTTGCAACCTTAGCTCGGCAGTTGATCCGCGGGAGGATACTGTAGTAATCATCATATTGCAGGTGGACTATATCAGGGTTTAACGCATTTACCTGGCGAACCATTTCATTCTGATCACTTGTATTCACAATGTGAACCTCTGCACCCAACTTGCGAAGACATAACGTCTGATCCCATACAAGTGCCTCGACAGCTCCCCAACCGGTTGGCGGTATAGACATAAATCCTGGCCCAATGATGACGATACGCATTTTTATAGATTAACTCGGCTGCTATAAATGCCTCATGTCGTAAAAATGTTTGAAGTTACTTGTTCCTATCCATATAATGAAAAAGATCTGGTACGCGCCAAATGGGTTCGAAGCCTATGGAGATGAGGAGATCAAGGCGGTCGAAACCTGTCTTCGAGATGGATGGCTAGCTGGATTCGGTAAGTACACAATTGAGTTCGAGAACAAGGTATCAGCGTATTTCGGAAAGAAACATGGTCTATTCGTAAACTCCGGATCGTCGGCATGTACTCTTGCATTAGAGTGTTTAGATTTACCGAAGGGAAGTCACATAATCACCCCAGCATGCACATTTACTACCACGGTTGCTCCAATTATTCAACTAGGTCTAGTACCCGTGTTCTGCGATGTAGCCCTTAATGCATATGTTCCTACCGTCGATCAGGTGTTTGAAAAGATGACCCCCGATGTACATGCAATCATGTTACCAAACCTGATTGGTAATACACCGAATTGGGCAGCGATTCGTCAGCGCCTTCGCGAAACCGGTCGTAATGACGTATTCCTCATTGAGGATTCTGCAGATACGCTCGTATGTACACCCGAATCCGATGTATCGACTGCAAGCTTCTATTCGAGTCACGTGATCACTGCATGTGGATCTGGCGGTATGGTCATGTTCAATAGCGAAGCACATCTCAAACGTGCGACAATGTTTCGCGATTGGGGCCGTGTGGGCAATAACCTCGAGGATGTATCGGATCGTTTTAATCACTCAGTCGATGGTATCCCATATGACTTCAAGTTCCTCTATGGCTGCCTCGGATACAACTTTAAGTCATCCGAAGTTAACGCCGCGTTCGGACTAGTTCAGCTGTCGAAGCTGGAGAGGTTCTTCGAGATTCGCAAAGCCAATCAGGTGCGGTATATGGAGAATCTCAAGGATGTTTCGAATGTTATGTTGCCCGATCAGTCTATGAACCCCAACTGGTTAGCATTCCCCCTTCTTGTTGAAAACCGTCTAGGCCTCGTTACGTTTCTCGAAGAGAACAATATCCAAACCCGAGTTATCTTCTCTGGTAACATTACGCGCCACCCGGCTTATCGCGAATACCTGGCTGACTACCCTAATGCAGACCGTATCATGAAGGATGGGATTCTGCTTGGCTGTCACCACGGCATGACTGTCGAAGACGTGGACACTGTCTGCGCGAAGATCAAGGAGTTCTATAAGTGCGCATAAATGGCATCTTTGACGTTTCGGACTTCGGTAATCGCCTTGAGCTTCGCCATAGAAAGTTCATACCCTCCTCGAGCCTCACCCTGTGTGGATACATTGATTTCAATGCGCTCTCTCTTTTCCGAATACATGGTCAGTAGACAAACAAGAGAAATAGTACCATCGTTTACAAAATTGTAGATACCATGAGCCCCGGCTTCGCACAACAGTGAAATCTTAGGGAACATGTCCGGAACCACTGTTAATGCAGTGCTAACTGGATGAACAGACGATGCGCGTCCAATCATCTTGGACATAAAACACTTTGGATGTCCATCTAACGTGATAGCTGGTCCGATTCGTAAGTATAGAACGTGTGGGAAGAACGGAACTACTTTCTCCAGCTCGATCTTCCATTTTGAGTAAACCCTATAGTTCATGTCTCCTTTGTCGTCCTCGGTATAGATTGGTCTACCTCCTGAGAAAATGTAACTAGACCCAAATACAGTAGTATGAATGTTTAATGTCGCAGTTATCGTGATCAGGTTCAATACACCAACGTAATTCGCATGGAAGGTTTCCGATTCATGTTGATCACACCAGTCGGTCGACGGGGTTCCGGTAATTCCGGCAGCGCAAATCACAAATTTCGCACCAGAGTCAACGATCTGTTGGAAGAGTATTGGCGACGTTAGCCTTTCTCTGCTTTCGAATACGGAGTACCCCTGTTGTCTAAGTACTCGGACACAAGCCGTGCCCAAGAATCCACTTGAGCCAATAACGAAGTAGTCCATACCTTCTAATGTGTAAAACGACGAAAGCCATTAGTGGTGTTTTGATTGAAGAACTCTTTGAATGGAGGTTTCTCAATCCGTAGGCCCATTTCTTGGAAGTACTTGAGATGCAGGTACTCTGCCTGGTTTATATGATGATCACTGTTACAGTGCTCTTTGAATAATCGGGGGAGGTTATCGAAATAGGTTTCAAACACGTTCATTGCAGACGATGATCCGTATGTTAATATTTCATATATCAAGTCAGGGGAATGGAAATGGGCATATAGACAACTGGGTGGAGATGTCAGTAAGAGCGGTTCGGATAAATCAACATCGATACGAGTGAGAATCACTGCGTCGTATTCAAACCCATGTTCCTTCTCATATTGCGTTTTCAACATCATCACGCGTTTACGCGACTCGATTTGACTCATGACACCATGGTACATCATCTGAGTACATTCGTCCGTCCAATACCGCCTATCGTGAACCATTGATTGTGGAAGTGAGTTGTAATGGTTGATCTTGTCTTTGATTGCGTCGAAGTGCTCAATCGGATACATCTTCTTTCGTTCGAACTCAATCAGCTTTGGGCCGAAAATGCGGAAGATATCTGATGGGGGGTATGCACTAAGGCCTTTATTTTTATGATACTCTTGCATAACCAGTCGCTGGAAGTATGACAACTCATTCATTACGTCGTCGCCGTAGTATATGTGGTGCATAAAGACATCAGCATTGTTGGGTTTAATGATCTTTTCGTATACAGACTGCCAGTGCTCGGGATTCCCACGTATTTCTCCGGATAGACATACGGCAACACGCATTTATGAGTAGTATCGTTTGATAGTGTAAATAAGTATACCATCGACACTACAATATGCAGAAGGTTGTTATGGTCGGCAACTGTCATATGACTGGAATCAGACGCGTATTGGGATATACAACATTCGCATCTAAGTATACGGTTGAGCAATTCGCTAACTGGGAGATGATTGAACGGAAGGACGTTTTACCAATTCAATCCCTTAAGAGTGCAGACGTTGTGATCTATCAGCCATTGAGTCACGTCCATGGATGTTATAGCACCGAGAATATGCTTCAGTTTTGCAGCCAAGATGCATTGCTTATATCCGTACCGCGTATTCACAATAACGCACTGTGGCCAATTTACGCAAAACGTTATGCCAAAGACATCTATTACGGTGGAGAGTATCTAGAAGACTATCCCGACGTTTCGAGGCAAGATATCTTAGCTAAATATGATGCGAGAGGTATTGATTTTAAGTTCAAAGAGCGATTTGACCGGAATATAGCACTCTCGACGGATCGCGAACATGATACAGATGTGAAAGTCGTGAAGTTTATCCTCGACAACATTCGCAACCGCCAATTGTTTCTTACCCAAGATCACCCAACAACATGTGTATTTCAACACGTCGTTGAGCAGTTGGTAGATCCGCTCCGGATATCGTTCACGAACGCAATAGATAACGCGCCAGACAACATCGCCAATCTAGAAGACAGCGTGTACCATCTCCCGACGCAGAGATACCCACAGAGCTCATTAGCAGTTGAGGCCTTCGGTCTTAACTGGGTGACGCAGACAGATGATCTGTTTTATCGCCAAAGGCTCTGTGATCATCTCGCCTATTTGAAAATATGAGTAAAGAATACTTGACCATGTGATCCATGTCCATCTACTAAGGTCATTGAATCCTTGACGACTGGGTATGCGAGAACAAGCGCAATTTGCTCGTTGTCGATACGTCGTTTCGCAATCATTTCGTCGTGGAAAATACGCATAACTTCATCTCGTACTACAACGAATGCGCGAGGCGTCATGACCCACATTGTCCCATGAAGAACGCATTCGCACGTTCCGATATAGCTATCGGGATGGAAGGTTCCAAGTCGGTTCCTGGATGAATTCACTTCAATGTAGAACGTGTCGGCCAGACCAGGACGCGAGATGTACGTACGTCGGGTGTCGTAGAACCTCGATGATCCTGCATCCAACCATGCAAAGTGCGAGGTTCCAAACGGGTTCCGTTCGATTGCCGCCTCCAACCAACCAAACTTACTGTACTGAACGGTACAGTACTCGGGGAGAAGGTTTGTAATGTCGCGCGGGTGCCGCAGTGTAGCCTTAAAAGTAGGATCGACCAGTATGTTCGCGATCGTGTCGCGGTGCTTCCACATGGGAATCTCGTTTAGCTCTGTTTCTACCACGTCGAGATCACCTCGTAGTGCGAGAATCTCCGACTTCCATCCGAGCGACTTGTCGAGATATACCACAAATGGATCGCGCACGGTAACCAGCGTCCGATAAAGCCATGCTTTGTATTCACTGACTGACCTCCCGTCAACACATTCGCGTCCGATGTTATAAAATGCGGTTACACACGTGATCGGCATTATGTTGTAAAAGATAGGATGCACTTAAGCTACAGTATCGTGATGCCGATTCATAATCAGGCAGCTATCCTTCCGGGGATTCTGAGTAAACTAAAGGAACACACCGTGGGTGAGTATGAGATCATCTTCATCCTCGATGGTTGTACCGATACGAGTGAAGCAATCGTGCGTGCTTTTTCATTCAACCGCCCAGTGACGATCATTGTGAATCCAACTGGTCTTTTTGAAACGTCATGTGATAACCAGGGATTCAAGGCAGCGAAGGGAGAGTTCATTGTCGAGATCCAGGCAGATATGGAGATGACCACTTCAGGCTACAATGAGCTATTGTGTCGCCCACTTAGGATCTTTCCGGATTTGATCGCAGTGTCTGGTCGATGTTGTCACACCCTCCGGGGCCCTGAATCAGGAGTAGGGAAACTTGGACGTCTTGTCGAACAGCCTCATCGCAACTACCCACTACACACAATCTACTTATCGCATACCGTCAATCGCGGACCTCTTGCTTTACGAAGGTCGATGGTTGAAGAGCTTGGTTGGTTAGATGAGGAGCATTATGTCCTCGGTGATGATGAACATGATCTATTCGCGCGTGCATGGGCCCAAAAGCGTTGGAGAACAGCATTCTTTCCTGTAGAATTCCGAGCTCCACTTGAGTGGGGTAGCACTCGAAAGCAGCGACCCGCGCATGTTCAAGCGTATCTCGACCAACGCCGTGCAAAGGAGAAAAATGGATTCCTTGCACGGGCCACGTCGTTCCCTGAGCCGGAAACACGTAGTTTGGTGTAATAATGAAGGTCTTACTCAATCTCATCGCAACAAATCGGTACATGTCGTTCGTCCCGGCTATCCTTGAATCGGTGAATACACACTTTTTCCCATCGGCCGAGCGTCGTGTGATCGTGCATACGAATATTGAGCTTCCCGCGATGAACTACCCATCTCTCAATATTGAGAAACATGCAATTCCACATGAACAGTGGCCGTTCGTGACCTTAAAGCGATTCCATTACTTTCTAGGAATGGAGGACCGTCTGAAGGAGGCAGACTACTGTTTCTATATGGACGTGGACGCTATCTTCGTCCGAACGTTTGACTGGGCACTACCTGATCACGGAATGTTTGGAACGATTCACCCGATCCATCGTTCAGGTCCGGGTACACCCGAGCGCAATTCAATCTCAACTGCTTGCATTCCGGAAGGTTCGAACAGCCGATACTTTTATGGCGGGTTCTTCGGTGGGAAAAGCGAGGACTTCGTATCTATGGCTCACGAACTGAAGGCCCGAATCGACATAGATCTCTCTAGAGGTCATGTTGCACTCTGGCATGACGAGTCCCATCTGAACTGCTATTTATACCAAAACCCCCCATCACTTACCTTTGAATTCCCGTTCGGAACTGCAGAGGGTATCTCTCAGATTGTTCCCGAGTCGTATATATACTTTATCGAAAAAGCGAATAGAGGTGGACATAATTACTTTCGAGGAATCGCATAGATACAATAATGCCCACCTTTGTAACCGCTGCGAGTAGCAATCACTTCAAATCATTGTGTCAACTACTCGAAACCCTTCGAGGTCAGCGAGTGTTTGTTTACGATCTCGGTCTTACATCTGGAGAAGGAGATCACATCCGTTCAACCTTTGAGGTGATCTATCGAACATTTCCATTTCACCATTATCCTCCTCACGTATCGTTGTCTGCTCAGGATGCAGGTGCATATGCTTGGAAGCCCATCATAGTATCCGATGTCTTCGCTGAGATTGATGGAGTCTTGATTTGGTGTGATGCCGGAAACAAGGTAACTGACCCAGTTGCACTCGAGCAATGTGTGCGTTCTGCCGGAGTATATACGCCCACGTCTTCGGGAACAATTGCTACCTGGACACATCCACTTGCATTAGCAACGATGGGTATACCGAAGCAGTGGTATGGATTCGATATGCGGAATGCAGCCTGCATTGGGTTTCTGAAAGGGTCTGCCGATCCGTTGGTTGCAGAATGGAGGTCTTTTGCACTAGACAAGAACGCGATTCTTCCTCTGGGAGCAAACCGTTCAAACCATCGACATGATCAGTCTATTCTGTCGTTCCTCTACTACAAGTATAAGGTCATGCGTCGAGATGACTACGTCGGATTTTCCATTCATAATGATATCGATTAAGTATATAATGCGAATCCAGGATCTGAAAGTCGTATATATATGCCCAGACCATAACGAAAAGTATCACGCACGGAAAGTCCATATGGACTCCATGCTGGAAACTATTGGGTTTAAAGACGTTGTCCATTTCAAATCAGGAACCGAAGGGTATCCACGGTGTCTCGCAAATGCGAACATTGAGATCCTCACTACGTATCTAGACGAACCCATTCTGCTCCTCGAAGACGATGTCGAATTCACAGGTGTAGAAGAATTTGACTTCATCGAGGATGCAGATGCGATCTACTTTGGAGTGAGTCTGTGCGCAGGGCATCCAACGCTCAATATCAATCAAGGATTCGCGGTCTATTCGAAGTATAACCATACACAAGACCGTATCCACAACATGCTAGGAACCCATGCAATCCTCTACATATCAAAGTCATACAAAGAGGCAGTTATCAATCGGTTAAAGACTGTGAAAGGCCACACAGACGTTGCGATCGCGCGCATGCAGCCGAACTTCAAGGTTCTAGCCAACAAGAAACCATCGTTCTTTCAGTCTAGCAAGTTTAACCCTCCCAATCACAATAACTTCTATACGAAGTTCGAACTGACCGATGTTGCGTTACACCTGATCGCGACAAATAACTATACCCAATTCCTGGATCGGATCGTCAAGAGTGCAAAGAAGTACTTCTTTCCTGCACTTCGCCGTCATATCGTCATCTATTCAGACGACATGTCGGTTGTGAAACGCCTTGAACTGGCCCATCCGACCATCGAATTTCACTTCAAACAGATCCAGCATGAACCATGGCCTTTCGTTACCTTGAGGCGATTTGAATACTTCTCGTCGGTGAAGCTGAATGTAGATTACAGTTTCTACATCGACGTGGACTCTGAGTTTATTGGTGAACTCGACAACTCATTCTTACCTCAATGGTTTGCAGCGACCGAACATCCATTACCCGACCAACAAGGATCTACGGAAAAGAACCCAGCCTCTCGTGCCGCTCTACCAGGTATTGTCGTTCAAACATATTTCTGCGGGGGGTTCTTTGGCGGCCACCAAAATCATTTCATGCATATATCAACCCTTCTTGCTAGTCGCATCCAAGACGATATGAAAAGGCGGGTCATGGCGTCATGGCACGACGAGAGTCATCTGAACTGGTATCTTTATCATCATAAGCCTTCAGCGATCTTTTATAAACCATTCGCAGTTGCAGAATCCTATACAAATGCAACACCTGATTCAAAGATTCTCTTTCTCGACAAAAGGAAGACAAATGTGGCGCGCACGGTCGAAATAAAGGATATCAAGTTTAACGGTCGCTTTTCATTTTCATAAACAACCCCTAATCCAGGTGGATTTCCACCTACATTTGGTTTTGTTTTTGGTTCTTCGTGGTTTGATTCGTATATGTCGTATTTAGTTGGAGTACGCGAGGCCACCCATGCCGCTCATGACGCGCAGCACGTTGTAGTTGACGGCGTACACGCGGACCTGCGCCGTGCGGCCAGAGCGCACCGTGTTCACGGACACCGTGAGCTGCAGGGTCGCCTTGTCGATGCGGGAGAAGTTGCACGTGCCGGACGGCTGGTGCTCCTCCGGCTTGAGCGCGAACGAGTACACGCAGATGCCCGGCGCCGTGGGCGTGCGCGTGTGGTGCTGGTACGGCTGCACGTAGCTGAAGTAGCGGCCCTCGCGCTCCGTGAAGCGGTCCTGGCCGTTGAGCTGGAGCTTGGCGACCTCCGTCGGGGTCTTGCCGGAGCAGCGCGTGCCTGAGTCGAGGATGACCTTCGCGAGCAGGTAGTTGGTCGTGTCCTCGAAGAGGTACTGCTGGTCGTTACCGATGCTACCGAAGTTCGAGTCGAGCCACGACGCACCAGCCAGCGACGGGCCAACTGCGATACCCACACCCGGGAGGTAGGGGCCAGACGCACCATCGGCCGCGAGCGTCGGGACAGCGAGCGACGAGGCGCCACCACCCAGCGAGCCGCGGGCGAGGACGTCCATGATCACACCCTCCGTGCTGAAGTCATCGGAGTAGTTGAACGGCTGGCAGCCGTTGACCTCAGTGATGTGGGGCGGGGGCGGCTGCGTGCAGTCGACGAACGAGTCGCGCTGAACGACCCACACGAGCTCCTTCACCGGGTGGTTGAAGTTGAGCTGGATCTTGTTCGACGAGGACGTGATCGACTCGGCACCCGTGAACTGCAGCTGCTCGATGAGGTACTCGTGCGTCTGCTGGGCGAAGCGGCGACGCTCCTCCGTGTCCAGGTAGATGTAGTCGATGTAGAGCGACGCGGCCGTCAGTGACTGGATGGCCGCCGGCGCCGACTGACCAGACGCAACCTCATAGTAGCAGCAGTTGATCCACTGGTCGAACTCAACGTTGATGCGCACCTCGTGGTACTGGAGCGCGATCAGCGGGATCGCCAGGCCCGGGTTACGGCAGAACCAGAACTGGAGCGGGATGTAGAGCGTGCGGGCCGGGGTGCCGGCGCGGGGGGCGCACGAGTTCGTCAGCTCAGAGCCAGCGCACGACACGTCCAGCGCATAGCCCTTGCGGTCCTTCATCAGCACGAGGTCGTGCGTGTTGCCGATCATCTCATCGAGCGCCTTGACCGTGCCCAGGTCCTGCGTGAGCTGGGTCCAGATCTGCATCCAGTCGCCGTACTGGCGGTCGATGCGCTGGCCGCCGATCTCGAGCTCAACCGTCTTGATCATGCGGTGGCCGATGTAGTTCAGCCAGCGGAAACGGCTGATGTACTGGTTGTTCTGGGCATCCAGCTGAACCGCCGGGAGAACCACCTGGATGTACGTGCGGAACATCAGGTCGGCGTTACGGTTGATGATGGCCGTCACGCGCTTGTTGAAGTCGGCCTGGCCGTTGAAGGTAACCTCAATCGACTCCATGGCGAAGTTCGTGTGGCGCTTGAACAGCACCTTCCAGAACGTGATCTGGGGATTGCCCGAGATGTAGATGTCCTGCGCACCATAGCTGACGAGCTGAAGAAGACCGCCACCCATATCGTTTGTATGCTACATCGCAACAAAATTTTCTTCAGCAACAATCTACACGCTCGGCGACTGTCCTTAAAAATGCGCATCTATGCGGTCAACTGTGATGTTGGGCGTGGCGAACGTCTGAAAGCTGCCGCAGCACCACTGAACCTCGACATCGTTCTGGTTCAGTCCCCTCTCAAGGACGACCCAGAGGTTGTGCGTCGCGGAGCCACATGTTTCGCACGCGATACGTCCTATCCTACGGGATTCGCAGCCACCCTAGGTCATATCCGGTGTATGCAGGCTTTGGTGGATTCTGGAGAGCCGTTGGGAATCATCATTGAAGACGATGTGAGGTTTCACAAATACTTCAATGAGGTTGTAGCTTCAATGGCCGAGTATATGAAGGAAGGGAACACCGACATCTTGTCCCTTGGGTATATCAACATCCCTCAAGGGGATCATTACCATACACGTGGTCACATCCTGATTCGCAACGTCGGTGTTTCGAATCCATGGGGTGCTCAGTGTTACATGATCACGCGTGAGTGGGCAGCTAAGTTCTGCAAGATCTTCGAGGTCGATGATGTGTCTGGTCCTTACCAATCTCACTTCATTACGGACTGGGTGATGTTTGATCCGATTCTTGGATGCCGTCGTGATACATTGATGTGGCCCATCGCAGTTGAAAGTCCAGAGGAAGCGTCTATATGTGCATTCAACGCTGGAAAGCCGGATCTTTTCATGACGGTTTCTCGCGAGAACTTCTACCTGTGATAACAGACCCGACAGACTGAACTGTACATCTCCGCACCTCCAATTGCGATCTGTGGATATCCAGATACATGCCTCTTTGAGAAAAAGGAAGGCTCTCCGCAGGCACATCGTCCATTCAGATTAATCACTTCATTCGCCAACGGAATCGTATTGAGAATCTCACCAAACGGACGCCGATCTGAGTCGCCAGACAGGCCGATCAGATAGACAAACTTCCCAAGCGTATCTACTGCATATTCAACGAAGGGAACCAGACCCTGAAAAAACTGTACTTCGTCAACGATGATGACTTCGTAATTGGCCATAAACTCTTGAGTCAATGCATTGAGTGTTCCGGTTTCAAAGCAAGGAAGTGAGATACCAGTGTGGGTCGTAATGTGATTCGGGATAGACCGAGTATCACGGTTGGGCTTCACGATCAGCACGCGCACGTTCTTCGAACGATACAGTGAAGCCACTTCGATCGCGTAGGATGTCTTCCCTGAAAACATGGGTCCGATCACCACCTCGAGAGACATTTACCTAGACCATGCCTAGTAAGTGAAAATGGACACAGACCAAGGTCTGGCCCTAGGAATTGCGTGTGTTGGATTTGTCTGTGTTATCGCATGCTTGATTTACGGTGCGAACCGCATTTGGGGTAGGCGGTATCGCCCTGTTTCGTTATCAGATCAGGACTCTATTCCATGACCATGTGAGGCACAATGTGCATTGCCTCCAACTCCTGCATCCACAGTTTCATTGCATAGGGTAACGTCTTCTGAACGAAATCTGTCTTGTTACCACATGAGCCGCAGGAATACAGCCCCTCCTGTGGATTAACCACTGCGAGAGTTCCACAGGTCTTGCAGATGCCTGTCGTGAAGGGATCAGACACATCCATCAGTCGCTCCTTCGTGAAGGCAGAGGCACCGTGTGAGATCATGCAATCACGCTCCATCTCACCTACGCGAAGACCACCATCTCGAGATCGTCCCTCGCAGGGCTGACGAGTCAGGGACACAATGGGTCCACGCGCACGAGAATGTTTCTTGTCGATCACCATGTGCTTCAGGCGTTGGTAGAAAGTAGGGCCCATGAAGATCTCCGCCTGCATCATCTCACCGGTCTGACCGTTGTACAGGATCTCGTTTCCGTAGGGATGCATACCCAGTTCAAGCATCTGCTCGCGGAGCTGCTCGACCTTCAGGTGGGAATACGGCGTTCCATCACCGAGCGTGCCCTTGCGAACACAGACCTTACCGAAGATACACTCCATCAACTGCGCAATGGTCATACGACTAGGCACAGCGTGTGGATTCATAATCAGATCCGGGCGAAGACCTGCGCCGGTGAACGGCATATCCTGCTCGTCAAGCAGCATTCCAACCGTTCCCTTCTGACCGTGGCGAGAACTGAACTTGTCGCCAATCTGAGGCACACGCTCGGACACTACGCGGACTTTGACGAAGGGATATCCATCCGAGTTCTTGTCCTGCCACACTCCGTCGATACGACCAGGCTCTGCGTTCTTGTGTGTGGTCGATGCATCGCGGAACGAGTAACCAGCCGTGTCGTGGCGCAGGTTCACGACCTTGCCGATCACAACATCGTTCTCCTGAATATTCGCATGGAGCATCGGAATCCCGCTCTCATTGATGGCCGCATAGCTCGTGTTCTTGAACTTGCGTGTATTGTGCTTCTGAGGGCGCATGAACTTCTCCTCACGACCCGAGGTCACATTGCGGTGCTCCTCATCCTTGTACATCGTGTAGTACAGGCCCCGGAACAGGCCGCGGTTCACAGCAGACCGATTCATGATGATCGAGTCCTCCTGGTTGTAGCCACCGTAACAGGCAATGGCTACAATCGCATTCATACCGAAGGGCATCTCCTGCATCTTCAGAATGTTCATCGATCGTGTTTCGACGATCGGGCGGCTGATGGAACACAATACATATGCGTTCTTGTCCAGGCGCTTAGCGAAGTTGGTCGCATAGACACACATCGACTGCTTGCCCATAGCCGATTGGTAGGTGTTTCGGGGCGACTGATTGTGGTCCGACAGCGGAATCGTGCCCGCCATGTGACCGACTAGCATCGAAGGGTGAATCTCATAGTGCGAGTGCGTCGTCACATCCTTCTTGGTCAGAGCAATGCGAAGTGTTTCCGTTTCTGATGCATCGATGTACTCGACGCAGCACCGTAGCCAGGCATTCCAATCCTTGCGGTCCTCGCCCTCCGGCTCCGGAGCACCTACGCGGAATACGGGACGAACCGCACGGCCACCATCCGTCTCGATCAGAATCGAGTTGAGCAGTGTATACCACGCAATCGAGGTGTGTGGGTGAAGGCGCAGGCTCTGTTTCGCTGAGCGCATGGACTTCACAACCGTCAGAGGGTCAGACGTGTAGCCAACCAGAACACCGTTCACAGTGATGGATGTTCCCTCATAGACCTTGGGCGTTGTAATCCAGGTCACGTTCGCCTTTTCCAAGAAGTGGAGGATTGTAGAGGACGGCACGTGCTGCGAGATCGAGGTCAAGAGCGACATGGTCTTCACAATACCGACCGAGTGACCCTCTGGAGTTTCTACAGGGCACATGAAGCCCCAGCTCGTCCCGTGCAGCTTGCGAGGTGCGAGTAGCTTGCCCGACTTCTCCACCGGTGTCTGAATGCGGCGGATGTGGCTGAGCGTGGCTGCATACGACATACGCGCCAGAACCTGCGAAACACCCACCTTGGTCGCATTGGAGAGCGATGTCGAATTGTTCGTACCCATGCCCTGAACTGTGAAGTTGCCCGTAGCCAGAGCCTGTTTCATCTTGCCCTCGATGGTGGACACCTTGAGGATCTTGTAGAGATTGTTGATATTCAGGATCTCCAGTGGCTGGCCCGCCTTCTTCCACGTGTCGTTGTTGACCTCCTGAACGAACTCATTACGCGTATCATTACAGACCTTCTGGAACAGCTGACGGAACAGGTGGGTCAGCAGAGCACCCGTCGTGACCACGCGCTTGTTCGGGTAAGCATCTCGGTCGTCCAGTGGGATGTGCTTACAGTAGGTCAGAAGCAGCCTGCGAATCATCGAGCCCATCAGCATCGTGCGGCGGGCGTTCAACACCGCGGGTGTGGTGGTTTCGCCAGCAAATCGTACATGCGGCAGAAGCTCGGTCGTGAGCAGATGCTGGACATATGCACACTTGTCCTCCTGGTTAGTTCCGTATTGGAGGTGATTGGTCAGGTATCGAACAGCATCGTCCTGTGTGAAGATACCCATCTCGGACGCATCTCGGAACGATGCACCCAGCAACTCAACATGCGAGTCTTTCTCATCGCTCCAGATGATGCGTGCGACCGTGCGGTCATCCACTACACCCAATGCCCGGAAGTAGATCATCACCGGAATGTCCTCGCGGAATCGAGGAACGCATGCAACCATCGGGTATCCGAAGCCGTTGAACTTGGAACTGAGGCGGATCTCCAGCTTCTTAGGCGGAGTTGTGAAGGACTCGTGAAGGCTCTTCATCTCAACCGAATACAGATACTTGGACGAGGTCTTCTTGTTCTGGAAGATCATGATGCGGTTATCAGCCACCTTCTCCTGGCACAAGATCGTGCGCTCAGATCCGTGGACCACAAAGTATCCGAGCGGGTCGTGTGAGCACTCTCCCATCTCAGTCGCAGCGACCGGGTAATCCTTGAGGAGGCAGAGCGAAGAGCCAAGCATCACCGGCAGCTTACCGAGGCTGATGCCCTCGAAGACGCGGAACTCCTCGTCAAAGGTGTCGAGCAGTGGTCCCTTGTAGGTGCGGGCTACGAAGCGAATATCTGCATGCATCTGTGCGGCATAAGTGAAGTTGCGAACGCGCGCCTCCATCGGTAGCATGGGCTTTACGCGACCAGTGGCCTCTTGAAGGCGGGGCTTGAGGTAGGTGACGTTCTCGAATGATAATCTGAACTCATACTTGTACTTCTTGGTTGTTTCATCCTGTTCATGCCACACAGTGATTGGAGCAGTTGACTGGACGATGAGGGGGAGCTTGTTGCGGATGAAGTCCTCGAACGAGTCGATCTGATGGTCTACGAGACGACGAACACCCTTTGCGAAGTAAGCGTTGACGGCTTCCCACTCCATGGTACTAGAATGCCCCGGTTAGGCTGTAAATAAGGTTTATCCGTTTTGAGTAAAGGGATGTCCGAGATGAAAATTAGTAAGGTGGGGCATGAGGCACCCCGACAGAAGACTCAGAAGAACACACGCACATATCCTAGGGGTGTTCTCCGCAAGACCGCGCGCAAGATCGAAGGAGTGAAGGATCCTGCGAAGAGTCCTCCCTTCAAGCCAACCATTCGCATTCTGACTCGCAAGGGTGAGCAGCAGAAGCGTAAGAAGATCCGGGGAACGCTGAAGAACATGAGTGATCGTCAAATCCGAGACAAGCTGAAGAAGTCTAACCTGCCTGTGAGCGACAAGGCGCCTCGTGAGCTAATGATGAGTATTCTCGAAGGCGGCACAGAAGCAGGAATGATTTCGTAATGTATACTAATGACGGCTATTTGGGGGCCATTAGGATGGATGGCGTTACACTCGGCCGCATCGTTATATCCAGATACTCCGACGGAACCCGAACGTCAGCTTATGACTACGTGGCTCGATCTCTTCAGGGATACCATCACCTGTCCATCGTGTCAGGCACATTTTACGGAGCTTCTCGGAAATTACCGCGCACAGTTCCCGAACATGATGTATTCGCGGGCTAATTTCATGTTGTTTACTTTTCGAGCACACAATGACGTCAATCGGCGGCTGAACAAACCACTCTATCTTAGCGTTGCCTCCTGCTTTGAACGTCTTCGAAAGAATGTCCAGTTTAACACTGCGAGGTCGTTTAGGATTACCTATATTAACCACATCACGCGTCATTGGAGGTCTTTTCAGGATGCATCTGGACTATCGGCGATGAAGAAGATTCATCAGATGAGGAAGATTGAGGATAGTTACATGACTCCGCGAAGCAATGAGTTTGAAACAGAAATCCCCGAAGATGTCGTTATTGTTCAGTTAGGGCCGCAGGAGGTTCCAACGGCTCGACCCATTCTGCAGGCAGGCGCTGGATCTAGGATGATGATGACTCCGTTTGGACTTCGACTACGGAAGTAAGAGGTCGGGCTGGGTCCCAAGGTAAAGACATATATGGGTCTGTTTCCCATGTGTATCTCCGCATCCATGGATGGCGAGTATCGCGCTCTTCATCATAGTGTTCATCGACAAACATAACACGGCGTTTGGCCTTGCGCAATGACGCGCACGGCAAAATGAACTGAAGTTGATGACCAACGTGAAATGGAGGTGTTGGATGCTCCCAGTGAATCGCTGGCTGTTCAAAGTCCTCCAATGTCTGGAGAAGCGGAGCCTCGGAATATGGATAGAACCAACACCAGTCTGGAACCGTTGAGGTTGTGAAATACTCGAGCGTCCATGCATACGTCTTCCAATAGGCTTCGCATACCGGAGCCCAATCGATGACGCCATCTAGTAACAGGCCGACCCTTGACTCCAACCCAAGTCCGTCTGGCGCCACAATATGCGCATCGTGTGGCTTTCTGCGCTCAATTAGCACCTTGGTTTCCATCTTCACTGGTTCCGTCATACGGAGTGCACGACCATGTCCTTCTTCACGCAGAGAGAACATGGACACTGCAGGCATGAAGTCATTACCAAAGTAGCGAATGCACAGCTTCACATAGTCATCTACGGGGAGAGGAAGAACAGCCGCCAGGGCGGAAATCGAAAAGGCATCCTCATCTCGAAGAAGGAATAGATTCCCAAGTGAACGCTGCGCAAGAGCGATGAGCACCAAATCAGCGTCCAAGCCGTACAACGCAATAGTGGTTCGCCGGGATGCGTCAATTGTTCGCAACCATTGAAATATCTTATGTTCCCCTTCGCCATGTTCGTCTGTTCCTGATATCACAGCCTCCGGGAAAGCCTTTCGAAGCTCCTTTACCAGCTCGCGCATATACGGGGTTTCGGGAGATATCTGATTCTTTTCTACGTTCTCCGGGTTCTTGAACCGGCGATAGCGCTGTTGGACCATCTTCGCATACGGCACCAGACCATCGAACGCCAAGTAGAGCGTCTTGTATCGCATCCGCTCGAGATACGTCCGCAACTCGGAAATCACACTCCCAATAGGATCTTCTTCCTTAATGGCTTTATGTAAGAAACAGTTGAAGTCCATGCAGAGCACATCGGCTTCAAATGTATCATAACGCTTCTGAATGTGTTTATGCGTCCGCAAAAGGGACGCTACGTAAAACGGGATACCCATTATGAGTAGTAAGTTGATGAAGTGAAGACGGTTTAACAGCAGCACCACTTCCGCTTAGCAGCATCAGCAATAACCGTCTCGATGCTCTTGACCGTGATGCGGGGCTGGTTCATCAGGATATCCTCAGCCTTCTTCTCGACGGCCGCAATCTTCGCACTCGCCTGAACCGCGGCAGCCACAGAATCCACGACATGCGGGAGCATCGTGTTGACGAAAATACGCGCAACATCCTTCTCGGCATCGGGCATCGAGGACGCGTTGATGACGTGGAGCAGGCTGGCCTGGAGAAGCGTCAGGCGCTCCTTCGGGGTCATCATGTCGAGCGACTGGAGGTGCGTGGCGAGCTTCGTCACACCGGGGACCGGGTTCTTCCAGTCAATCGAATCGAACAGAGTGGGCTCTGCGGGTGCAGGAACAGGAGCGGGTTCAACCGCAGGAACAGGCTCCGGAACTGTGGGGGCCTCAACCTCCACCGGAGCAGGAACAGACGCAGTATCGGCCATTTACTCTGAGGTCGGGAGTTTCTTGTAAACCTCACCAACGCATCACAGGACGACGTGTCTTGTGACGGCCACCCTTCGCAGGTGCTAACGACGGCGCTGCAACAGGAACAGTCGGAGCAGGCATCATTGGTTCAGGGAGAGTTTTTGGAGCCTTCGCCCTCTCACGACGACGCTGGGCCTTCTCCTCATCAGTCATCTTGACCCTCACTGTCTTGGCCTTGGGCGCGGCCTTGACCTTCTCGGTCTTCTTGACGTCCGCCAGCTGCTTCTTGTGTGCTGCCTTGACCTTCTTCAACTCTTCCTTTAACTCCGACACCTGACGACGGAGCTTGTCGGAGTCAACTTTGGCTGCTGAATCCCTACAGAAGACATCGACTTTGTTACGCAGCGTAGGCATCCTTACTTCTAAAAACGAAATTAAGTAGTAATACGATGGGAGAAGCTCAAATGCCGTGCCCTAATTGCTTTGAAGATTCACTAACTACGCATGCAGAGAATGGCCTACCCGTATGTAATGGATGCACCGAGTCGTTCTGCCCACTCTGTTATCACGGAACGCGCTACGCATGTACCTACTTCACCAGCACAGTGCCCGAGAAGAACTGGCTCGCAGCAATCGAGTATATGCGAGCAAATCCCGACAAGAATGAACGCATAGTTCGCTCAGGGCCTACGAACCAGTGTTGTGTAGTCAGAGTCGGACTGACTCTCTTCCGCCGTGTGGTTCGCGATGGCGTGGTTGTGAGCGAAACACCGGTTGACCCAATCGAGGCATGCGATTACTGTGGTGCATATGACCGCAGATACGAACATCTTAGAAGGGCCTATACATCTGGATTCGCATGTACGGAATGCGCAAATGGTATTCTAGGCAAGTGATAAATGTGGGAGTGGATTCTTCTTGTGCTGGTTCTCATCTTTTTATACTTGTTTATTCGGCCGAATCTAACGGAGTCCCCGGGGTGCAAAGCGTGTGCTAAGCGTAACGAAAATCCTGTGGACTAACAAATGTTCGGGTTCATCAAGGCGTTCAAACCCAAACCAGTTGCTCCGGCACCTAAGATTCCTTCGCAACCAGCTCCCCCTCCGCCATCTGGGCCAACATCATAAGTTTTCGAGTGGGTGTATAAATGGGAACTATTCGTCGCAAGGGATACCATGCTACACGCAAGGGAACTAAGTATTATGTCCGCCCGACAACCATGGTTGATCGCGGAGAACGTGGGAAGTGGTCAAGCGTTCATAAGGAGTCCGGTATCGGACCTCTTAGGAAGGGGACGCTTCTTGGATACAATGCAAATGAAAAGACGCCGGCTCGGCATAATACGTTGAGGCGTGTTGTGCACAAGTTTGGCCCGCTCTCCACGTTCCGCAAGCTCAATGCGGTTGCGGTCTATACCAAGCGCACTGCGCCGTCACGGTCAAAGACGTTTAAGGCTGACCGTAACTGGGTGAAAAAGAACTTCATGTAAGACAAATGAAGAAGTGGATTCTCTTTGCACTCCTTATTCTCGTACTTGCCGGATATGTGTCGTTTCAGGCACCCGGTGTCCAGTGCCCCGGTTCGATGGTCCATTGTCCGGGTGTTGGATGCGTGTCTGGACCTGAAAAGTGCATCCCTGGTGCAACAGGTGGACCCATGGCGACCTTCTCAACCACGTGGGAGAAGTTCACAAACGGTAAGGATATGTTTCCCGGAGTGCCGGTATTTGAAGTCGGAAGTTCTCCGACCATCAAGAACTGCGGGAATGCTACTCGCGCCGTAGATGGCCGTTGCCCTGAGTTTATCGCTCCTTAACGCAGACAAAGACACTCAGGACGCACCTCCTCTACCGGAGCCTGACGCGTCATTACCTTAATCTTCATCTTCTTAACCTCGAAATACTCCTCGACGGTGTCCTTGACGACTGCCGGGTCGAAATCCTTGCAGGAGAACACATCCAAATACATGGAGTTGTTCTCTTCCACAAAATGTGCACAGATGTTGCTTGTTTCAATGAGCTGAACGAGCGTGTATCCGGCCTTGTTACCCGAACCAAATCGCACAATATGAGGATTACCATACGCAACCATGTCGATGCGCTTGACGAGCGTCTTTGTGAAGTCGTAGATCAGTGTGGGGTTACGAATGGTGTGAGCCCCAGCCCCAGCTGCGTCGAGAATCAGGTGCTTTCCCCAGGTGCGAAGCGGGATCATTGACTATATACTAGTGCTGCGTGAAAATCACCGCCGGCGACGGTGGCCACCCATGAGAGGCTGCTGCGAGGGCGTGTTCAGGAAGAAGGCATAGTACGGAATATAGATGCTTCCGAAGAAGAAATCAACCACCGCCCAGAAGGGGGACTGGTATTTGTCGTACGACAGCTTCGCGGCAGCGGCGTGGAGGAGGAACGCAAACACTCCGCCAAACGAGCCAAGGATAATCGTCACAACAGACCAAAACGACGCGGGCTGCTGGGCGGCAGGTGAAGGCGCGGGTGCAGAAAGCGCAGGGTTAACTCCGGGGGTGCTCATTATAACCACATGCGAATAAAAACGAATTCACCAACTCAGGACATAACATAAGTTATGGAATCTCAACGTCTGGCGATGGAGCTACTTGTACGCGGACATACATCTCATGGAACTGATCACCAGCGAAGTATTCGACTGCGAACACTTAGTCCGTATGAATGTAGGTGCCGCAACCTCTACAAGGCACTTCGACAGCTGCACAATCAATACATCAACTTCTACATTGCCGGGAAGGACACCCGCTTCCTCGAGTCAACTATACGTGCGTATTCCAGAATTCTGAAAATGGATCCTCCACTCTTACGAAGACGGTAAGAGCCCCCTCCAACATGATCAACACCCACACCTTCTACTGCTCTACAATGAACTGCGACAACGACACTAACTACAATGGGGGGCTGTGCGACGAGCACAGGAAGGAGACGCTCTCCTACGAATCAAGCGAATGCCCTGGCTGCGGCAACGATATCTATATTGGCGCAAATGGCTACTGCGCGAACTGCTGGGTCGAGCGGTTCGGATGCGAGTCACCCATCCCACACAAGTGCTCTGGCGAATGGGACTACAAGCGTGGAGTGTTCTCCTGCGACTTCGAGGAAGAGCCAGACTGCCCTAGCCACCGCACGAGCTCGGTCGCTTCGGTTTACGAGCGATCATGCGACTCGTGTTATGAGATGTTCACCTCGAAGGTCCAGACTCGCTGCTGTGGCGAGTGCTACAGTGACGCGGCTGTCGTCATCCAGAAGTGGTGGCGCGCACGCCGCCCGTTCCAATGGTGTAACCTCTGGTTTCAGGGCCACTGCCGCACCTGTAGGAGCTACTTTCCTACGCAGAAGGAACACGAAGTCTACTGCCCAGAGTGCCGGGACTCGATCAAGCTCCCCAATCTGCCTCCGTCGCCGATCGACGAGATCGAGGAGAGGTTCAAACAATTTGGATTGGACTACTGCGATGGATGTCGCGACGAGTGCCTGAACCAGCAAGGGCACATGTACCCGGGCGGGTGCCTATACGAATCCCCAGAGGAAGCCGACTGAAAACGGATTCGTGAGCCCCAACAATTTTTACATTCCATCGGCAAGAATGATTAACTACATCGCACTCGGTTTCAACGAAGAGGACAACAAGATGCTTCAGGACGCAGAGAACGCAATCACGGCAGCAAACATGTGGGAGTGGATGAAGGACGAACCGGGCACCGGAGGATATTCGATGTCCGACGGCGAGGAAATGAGGGCGATTCGCAAGCATATGAAGTATGACGGTCATTCGGGGGCGAGTCTTGCGATGACGATGCGGGAGATGCAGTTGATGGCCACACTCGGTATCGATGCCTACTGCTCCATGTATACGCAGAAGATCGCACCGCCTCCGGAGAAGAAGAATAAGCTCGTTCGCACACCTGAAATGGATGCCAAAGTGATCGAGGAGTATGAGAACCGGGCACCCTTCGCGAAGGCACCGAAGTGGTCATACGAGTATATCAAGGCGTTCCCAGATGTCCTGCGCAACGTGCGAGTGGAAGATGATTTCAAGCGGCCAGGTGTCTCCGATCCGACGGCTCGCCGACTCAACTGGTAAAACGGAAACCACCAGCATAAACTAACGGAGAGTGATGGAGTCCTGTGCTATGTGTTCGTGTTACGTGTACGATGTTCTTCAAAGTCCATATCCAAGTACTGCACCGGCCTCTGCGTTGATTCGACAGGATCGAATCAAACATCTCTTTCCAGTCCTCGTTCCAGAAGTGATCCGCTTAATCAAGGTTAATCGTAAGAATCCAGGAACTACCTGTCACTGCACATTGATCTGTCTGGAAGCAGGTCTTGCAAGGAGGACACGAATAAACCAAACCTTAATTTGCCAACACTGGTTTGCAGAAAAGATCAGAATAATCGGAGATCTCAACGAACTTCACTTTCATCACACGGGTGGATATTGCCCTGATCTAGACAAGTGAAAACGGATTCACCACACCTCAACATTTTTCAATTCATCCACAATGGAGGACTGCTCAATCTGCTACGAAGCTGTCGACAAGAGTACAGGACACTGCACCCTCGCCTGCAATCACTCCTTTCACATCAACTGTCTGACTACATGGACTGCTAAAGAACCTTCCTGCCCACTGTGTCGTCATGAACTCGGTGAAAAGGAGGTCGCAGTGAAACGACAGACTACCACAATGATAGGTGGCATGGGTCAAGGTCTGTTTCTACACACGGCTGCGCAGTTTCACACATCCAATATCGTAATCGAAGACGACGCGCAACCAGTTCCACCCCTGTCCGCATCACGGAAGATCCGCATCGGCAATGGAGTCGAAGTCTTAGAGAGCGATGTCGCATGCGTAATGCAGAATGCAGGTGTGTCCAGGAGTATCGCCATTCAAGAGCTTCGCCGGAATGAGGGTGATATCGTGAATTCGATCATGGGTCTCACCGAAGAACCAACGCCACCGCTGCCTCCTGAACCACGTCCTCCGCATGATATCATGAATGCCCCAACGGATGACCAGACTATGAAGTGGGCGTTGTGGCGGATGTTCGAGGGGATGAGGTCTGGATATCAGTGGAATAGTTACTATGACCTCAGGTTGCGAACGAAGCACTATTACGGCAACGAATACTGGATTCACAAGGACATTCACGACGTGTGTGACGAGGCGGGCGTTGCTCGTGGATACGAATCTGCCTAAAGAATAATGGAACAGGCGGCGGCAACGAAGAAGCAGCAAGTCAAATTTTCCATTCGTGTCGTGTCAGAGGAAATCGATAAGATGCTTGCGGATGGAGCAAGTCGTCATCTTTTTTATCGGATCGTCAAGGGCGACAGGTTATATGGACCCGACGTTCTTGAACATCAGCTCATGGATGTGATCGCAGACCTTCAGGATAAATACAGTGGACGAGCGTGGGTTAGTCGTTCTCCAGAGGGAATCGTGGTTCACCGAATAAATTCGTGAGGTCTAACAAAATGGATCTCAACATCGTTATTCCCGCGCTCCTCTTTATCCTCCTGTCCCCAGGTGTCCTCCTGTCGCTGCCGGCTGGCGCGTCACGCACGACGCAGGTCCTCACGCATGCCGTTGTGTTTGCGGCCGTCTACTATGGTCTGCGTAAGACGTTTCCCCAGTATTATTGAAATCATCCCTGAGCCAAGATATGACGCACTGTTCGGCGCCGTTCATATTCGCCAATCGACTCCCATGCTAAGAATTCCCTGAACGCTAGCTCCTCCTTCGAGAGAGGGAACTTCTTCGGATAACACGCCTTCAACTCACAAAATGCTTCTGCCTCTGCTGCAGCATTCTGTTGGTAGAGAAACCCGATGATTTGAACCAGTTTTGCGTGTTTGGCCTCAATAGGCAGCGCCTTGAAATTCGACATAAAGACCTCCATTGTTCGACAACGCCGGGTAGGTTTAAATGCCCGCAGTCTTCGCCGCGGTCTTTATGGTCTCGTCGCGCGCCTTGTAGATCTGGATCAGAGGCTCAAATTGAATGTCTGTGAGAATGATGAATCCTCCGATGGACAGAATGATACCGTCCTCCCAATCCAGACCCTTTGGCCTGAACAGCCAGAAGTAGATGCCTACGAAGAGGCCCAGCGATACCTTGAAGACTGCGTCGACCACAGCGAACACTGGACTCTCGGCAACCTTGAATCCGAGCGCAAGCATGACAATCTGCGCCAACACAATGAACTTCAAAAAGAAGAAGTATATCTGGTACCACTTCATTACTTTCTGCGGGGAAATGGATTTAGAGATCGTCTGACCGTGAGAACAATGGAACTTGGAATTCTATTGCTAGACCATCATCGAACGGTCAGCTTTGTGACCACAACTCCGAGTCGTGCACCAACTGTTTTTGCACAGATCGTCATCAAGAACATGACGGGATACAATCACGCGTCGGGTGGGACATTTGATCACACACCATTGTCCATTTCCTTCTTTACTGAGCGCACCTCTGTCATGATGGTTGGTAAGATCACAGACGAGTTGTATGACCAAGTTCGTCAGAGAGTCCAGTTCGAACTGAACCGACAGATCTTCGACGCCACCGGTTGCTAAAAACGAATCCGGGCTTCGACAACAACTGTAATCTCATCCAAAATGTTCGCCTTCTGCTGCAAGCGTTCTAAGACTGCCCCTGAGCACCCCATCTTCGACACCCCCACTGTTCCCCTCAACTACTGTGAGTGGTGTGAGAATGACCTCGACACCTGCATCGCATACACCCTCAACACTCTCAATGCGAACACTAAGAATCCCCACGTCTATCGCATCGGACAGTGCTGCGTTGACTCTGGCGAGCTGACGAGTTACGTGTCCGACTTCAATGTGGAGTGGGGCTTCGATCCTCAAGCCTATCTAGATCCCATCGTAACGCACTGGAATGTCTCGCATATGTTCGAGGAGGCCAAGGCTCGTCACTACGACGGTGACCGTGAGGGCGCTCGCGGTATGTTCCGATCTGCGTGGCGCACCTACAAGAAGCTCACCGAGGAGGAGAAGAAGCTGGTGGTGAAGTAGTCGCTATCCGTTAGGACAGCCCACACTCCTCGCGAAAACGAAACCACACAACCTAATTTATTTTCCATTCAAATGAAGCCTATGACTCGTGCTCAATTACAGAATGCGCCCGCCGACCTCGTTGCTGCAAAGGAAAGGGCAGCGATTCGCCAACAGGAAGTCAATGGTCAATTGTGGGCCGAGTGGGTCTATAAGCGAGTTCGAGAGACCGCTGAACAGGGCCTGCTTGAATACCGAGCCGTTTGCCCAGAAACTGTGACGTCGGTTGGGTATTCGTACGGCGTGAAACTACTCATTCAATGGTTTCCAGATTCAGAAGTAACTACGGTCATCTCTGGCGCTCTGAAGAACAACGCACAGACATCCGTTCGGATTAGCTGGGCCGACCGGCCGGTTACGTTCGACCGCGAACAACGTAGACATGAAAAGGAGACGAGCTGGTAACTTCAACGAGGCGGAAATGGTTGTGGGTCACCGATATCCTCTTGACTACGTTGTACAATAACGACTTGTGGTTCTGTAACTGGAGGAAGAGGTGATCGAAGTCTACAAACGCAAACAAGGATAAACATACTAAGAAACGCAGCGACGCCTATTACAGCGGCACCTGGATCCATTAGTTTTTCAATGTGAGAAAGTGTAAATGGACCTCTACGATTGGAGTTTCCGTGCGATTCTGATTGAAACTCGACATGTCGAACGACATGATCGAATGGCGAAATTCTACTGGAAACTACTTGATAGTCGATGTGTTGACTGTCCGTATCGACACAAGTATGACCTCGCAGTCAACATGCGATATGCTGCGCGTCAGAGGTTGAAGTACGCACAATGGGTCAATGACCGTCGTGGGAATGTAAGTGGGTTAGGTGCTTCCGACCGTGAAGGAGTATGTCGCGTTTTCTACACATCGGGAAAAGGGCTGTACACGTTCCATCGGTAATGCAGATCTTCGTGGGTCAGAACTATAACTGTAATTCAGTGGGCAGACTGCGACAAGGACGTTGAACGCCTCAAGAAGTGTATGACGGCGGTTGCGGACGTATTGTCTGTGATTCCGGAACAAATGAAGTAAAAATCCGAAAACGGATCCGCGTTTCGTACGAAAACGGTCAGCGTCGGCGAATAAAATGGCTTGGCTTGATACTTTCCTCCGCGAAAACGACTCCACTGGACTTCAACATGGCGAGAATCGCCAGATTTGGTGGGTCCCAATCAAAATCTTCAACCAACTTCCAATCAAGCAATGGAAATACAACCGACCTCCCGATATGGATCGGGTGAAAGAAATCCACCAACACATTCTCAAAGCAAAGCGAGTAGATGGTATCATCTACCTCGCAGTAGTTGAAAAAGAAATCGTATGCTACGAATCAAATCACCGCCGACTAGGTGTCGAGGGCATTGAGGAGTGCGAACATATCCTGATTGACATCATGTGGAAGGCCACTGATGAAGATGTGAAGCAGGAGTTCTTCCGCCTGAACAAGTGCGTCCCCGTTCCGGACCTGTACATCTCGAAGGAGGTTGTCGTTGACACCAGCGATCTTATCGCAGCTCGCGATGCCTTCTGCAAGAAGTACGCAGCACTGAAGTCTACCAGTGCGAACCCCCACCGTCCTGGTTTCAACCCGGACAATCTCCTCAGCGATTTCAATGAGATCACGAAGAAGCATCGGATCACTGTCGATGAGCTTATGAATCGCCTCGACAAGCTGAACACTGAGATGGCGTCTCGCAGCCGAAAGAAGCTGTCCGAGAACGTGATCGAGAAGTGTGAGAAGTCAGGACTCTGGCTCTTCGCATGGGAGAAGCGCTTGAATGTGCGGGATTTCGCGTAGACGCAGTCCGCCCATCAAAAACAATTTTTAATCTGTTCTCGTGTCAATGTACACCCTCGTCTCCTCCATCATGAAGAGATACTCAACCACAGATGAAGTCTTTTTTGAGTTCAATGAGAAGCGAAACAATCTCGCCAAACAGGGTTGGGTCCCATATGGAGAGGTCATGTATTACGAGAATGGCGTCGGTCAGGCCATGACGCTCGGCGATCCTGATCTATCTGATATTCCGCGCGTCTTTTTACATGGGTCACCCACACCTCAACTGTTCAAGTTCTGTATCGGAGGCGAAGGGTTCATGGGAAAGTATGTCGATATTACTCGTGGCTGAAAATGGATTTATTCGACTTACGCAGATACCGACCAGCGGTTACAATGGACCAACTTTACGTTCTTCAGCTGGAGAACGGCAAGTATTACGTCGGCAAAACGAAGAACGTGGCAGAACGATACAAGCAGCATATTGCAGGAACTGGATCAACATGGACAAAGACATTCAAGCCGGTCAAGATGCTCGAGACGAGATCACTGAAGAATGAGCACGATGAGACGAACTTAACGAAAGACCTGATGAAGAAGTATGGCGTAGACAATGTTCGTGGCGGTGCGTATACAACGGTATCGCTCGACAACGCAACCAAATCTGTCCTCGAACGAGAACTTCGAAGCAGCACAGATTCGTGTTTCAAGTGTGGAGAGAAGGGGCATTTCGCAAGCAAATGTCCAGATAAGGCCGAACTCGAGGTCGTATGGAAGCGAGAGGAAAAGGACGAAAGTGAAGTGGAGTATGAGACAGATATATGGGAATGCGCTCACTGTCCAAAGCAGTTCACTTCGTATAAGGCGGCTGAACGGCATGAGAATGCGTGCGGAGGCCAATCCTATTCCGCATGTTACCGTTGTGGGAGGACGAGTCACTACGCGAACAACTGTTATGCAAAATCCCATGTCGATGGATATGAACTGGATTCGGACAACGAGTCGGATGACGAATCCGAAGACGATTACTGAAAACGGAAACGCACATATCAACCAAACCAATTTTTAACTGAGATGGATGCATTTGGATACTGCGGGTTCGCGGTATGTGCATTGATCGGACAAGGATGTGGGTGGTATTGGTTCTTCGAACGATGTGGATGCATGGAACATGAACGCGAACAGATCCAAACACAACCTCCTCCTACACCGACAAACCCATTCGTCACTGGTGCGTCGAAAGATGATCATCTACAACCGGCCTATCGCTGAAAACGAAAATGATATGATATAGACTGTAGGAAGTAGCCAAGATGGATATTCACGCCTTCTTCGCCCCTCGTGCTGGTTGCATCTACCTCATCACCAACCTCGTCAATGGAAAGAAGTATGTTGGACAGCATAACGAACCGACGCCAGTCCATCGGTTCAATGACCACAAGTGCAGAGCCCGCAACGGCGGGCAGGGTTGTCCAGTGTTGTACGATGCGATTAGGCTTCATGGTGAAGATAACTTTACGATTGAAAAACTATGGTCCGGACCGCTGAGCGAACTCAACAAGAAGGAAGAATATTACGCCGACCTTCAGAAATCATATGTCCACAGTGATCCACCTGGATACAACGTGGCTCATTGTGGAAACCAACCTGGTCTTGGTAGAATTGTATCTGATGAAGAAAAGGCGGCGTTTGGAGAGAGAATGCGAGCCCTTCCACGCACGGACGCACACTGTGCACGGATCGGCGTAGGCGTAGCAGCGTACATTGCTGCCAACCCAGAGAAACAAGCAGAGAAGGCAAAGAAGATTTCGGAGACACTGCTTGTGCGTGGGCCAACTGGTCCCCAGTCCAAAGAATGTGTTCAGAAGAAAATAGAATACCAACAATCGAGAACAGATAACATACCTGCATCGTCGGATGAAAGACAAATCCGGAAGGAAGGGAATGTGTGGGCGGTCACCATCAAAAACACGTTCAAACGATACATCGCAAGATTCTCAAGCAAAGAACGTGCCATAGCCGCTCGCGATGCATTCAATTCTACCGGACACCGAACTCCAACTGAATTTCCGAAGAAGGTCAGCGAGTACGGTCCGATGATCCGAAATATAAAGGGGAAGTTTATGGTCGACATTCATTCAACGAGATTTCCAGAACCGTACGCCAAGGTGTTCTCAACCCTCGAAGAGGCCGTTGCAGCACGCGATACGTTCCTTGCTAGGTTTCCATGATCAACCCTTCAGCCCCCTCTCCCGTAACTCACGTTGCTGCTTCCGAAGCTCGGCGTTCAGTGCACGTCGTGTAGGATTCCGCAGCACCTTGAACAAATGATGATGTTCCCGCAAATACTCACTCTTTTTCATGCGGATGGTCTTGGTGCGATGACTCCCTCCTGAAATTGATCGAAGACCGAGTCCCGGTTTACTTTCAATAACTTCTGGATAGTTCTTCTCGAGAACAGGGTTAATCTCTTCCTCGTCTGCCCATTTTTCAGCCATCTCTTCAGCCACGCATTTAACTACAAAGTCTGTAAGGGGCATTGTTGATGTCTTCTGATCATCGTCTACAAGTATTACCCGACGTTCGTGGAAGTATGGACTAACCGCCGTAGCTACAAGCTGGAAAACTTCTTCGACCGTAAATGTCCTCTCCATTACTTATCCCCAAGATTACTTCAGCGCACGCACCGACAGAATGTACAGGAACAGCGCATTCACCACGCCCAGGATCAGCGCAGGGGCTGAACGCAGGAACAGCGCAAAGCCACGCTTGGGCGACACAGACATCACGTAGAGCTCCATGAGAACCACAATGCCGGCCGAGATCGCGACCAGCCAAAAGATCACATAGTAATACGTCTCGATCGTATCATTCGACACCTTCTTCGTTAACTCCGATTCGTTCATTTACTTATGACGGCGATGAGTTTTGCGCGCGCGACGCTTGTGTTTGCGGGTCCGACGTCTCCCTCCACTGGGCTTCGGTGTGATTGTGACACGCTTGAGTCCGGTCGTAGGTCCTCCGATATCCTCAACCTGAACATTGTAGGGAGGACAGATGAGGATTTCGCAATCACTGCCGTTGAATCCCTTGCCTATTTTCTCTGGATTTGTTGGAAATTTGAAGAAGTCAATTGCAATGAGCCGAACTCCCGGTTTCACGATGACTCTTAGTAGACAACACTGTCCCTTTCCAGCTGCATTGTAGTCACGTGCCGTGTATTTATCGTACGATACAGAAATCGGCACCGTGCCCTTTTTCAGAGATTCAATGTCCCTTTCCCCCATCCGCAGTCCACGAAATACTTCAATCTCTCGTGTTAACTTGGGTGCTCTAAAAAGTAGGTTCTTATAGACACTCTTCTTGTCGTCTTCTAGTGGCTCGTCTTCATCTGGCGGCGGTTCTGGTCCGCTCGGAAAAAGAAACCATGCCGCGGAAGGCGTTGTATATTTATACGAGTCATAGAGATACTCATCAATCATGTTTTTCTCGTCAGGGGTAAACGACGCAAAAAACTGCGTCTGTGCAGCTAGATCGTCACTTGAAAAGACATCGGCAATCTTTGGACGAAATCCTGGACGACCGTACTCTTTCTGCATCCAGTCGACGCGTGCTCGCATGAGTCTGTGTTCGACTGTGTTGTTCGACTCATCTTCTTCATAGCCGTAATATTCCTTCGGATAGAATTCATCCCACGGGTCTGCAGATGGATCTGGAGGTGGAGGCCGGACTGGAGGTGGATCTTGCGGAATGATATCTACACCCTTAACAAAAGGTTTGAAACGTTGGCCTTCTGGAAAGAATGCCGCATAAATGCGCATTCCATACACACTTCTGCCTCTAATAGAGATGGTGATCATATCATCTCTAGTTCTACTGTCAACTTTCATAGGATGTCCAACACATTTCAATAAGTTAGTTCGCTGATCAATCCACAACTGAGAGTTTGTTCCCATCGTGAATCGATCAACGTCAGAAGGTGCTGGAAGTACATAGGTACTTCCGACTTTTAGCTCAGAGAAGGGAACTGTCGCCATTACTTACGAGCAAGATAGTTCTACCAATTAATGCCCACCGCAGCAGAGTTGCGGGCATTATTTGATGATCATGCGAGACTGGATCGGTTCATTACGAAACTGGTAGAACAGGTTGAGACGGTAGCCAAGTATGGGGAACGCGACTTATACTTCGCCATTCCCGATAGACTCGAACGATCGGTGGTTGAGGCCGAACTACGCAAGACGTTCCCCGGATGTCGTCTTATCCGAGCTTGGTTCACGCGGCACTATACATTGAGTTGGGCGTAACGCTTCAATTATTGTGTTTTTGTCCTTCTCGGCCTGCACGTGCTGACCACATCCATACTCAATCACCTGTGTCGGGCTGCCATTGATATAGAACAGTGTGATTTTGGAGTTAGTTAAATGGTCAGCTCCCAGCCAGACACCATGTAACCCCGAAAGTTCAACCTTTCGTCCCGCAACCTGAACTATGCGCGACATGCTGTTTATATATACATAGTTTACCGATTGCGACGAGTTTTCTTCGCACGACGTTTGGACTTCTTTGTGCGACGACCGGTTCCTGTTAATTTACCAGTTGAATCTCGTAATAGAAATCCCCTATTTGCAGATGCAAGGTATGCGTCTTTGTATGCTCTGCATAACTCATCATCGCTAATATTGTTAGGAGGTTCATCCTTGTTGTAAGAAGACTGTAACCGGGCTTTTGCATTCGCCGTTTCCTCTGCACTAACGGGTATATTCCTATCAATCTTACCACAAACCCTTTCAAGATATTCTACTTTACCTCCCCATTCTTGTATGATGCCAAACGGGGACATTCCTTTTGAACTCATCATCTTATCAAATCGACCCCAAATTGGAAAATAATATTCAATCCCCTCCCTGAATCCACGTTCTTGCTGCTCCTGTAATTGTTTCCGATCTCGCTCTGGTTTCTCTTGCTGCTCCCTAATCTCATCTCTGGCGGCTTTACGAAGGGCTATACCTGGATACATTTCTCGCATTCGCCTATTGTAATCCTCGGTATCAGCTGGTCTATCTTCACGTGGAGGGGGGAAGATTGGTATAGCCTGTGGCGGTGCGTTGCGTATTTCTTCTACGTCTAATTCTGCGTCACTCATCTGGTAATGAATGGGGGGATATTTGGGAGGAGGAGGGGGTTTAGGCCCTCCTGGCTTGCGAGCTGGCTGACGCGTCCTCGCCATTACTTACACGCTCCGAATAAATTCCCACTTCAGGTAGTCGCATATCTTTGCCCAAATTTGGTCATGTGCAATCAGGCGGTCACGTGACTTCAACAGTGGAAAGTAGACCTTATACTCATCCAGATCGAGCAGCTCAAAAAATTTATAAAGGATATACGAGTACGACAGGAAGTTCGTGCGGTCGTTCGGGCAATACAGCAAGAACGGGGCTTGAATCTCCTGAAACATCGCACGGATCTTCTCCTCGATCTCCGGCGTGATGGTGGGTGGTGGATTGCCATTCAACCGCGACAGAATATGGGCTGCATGCTCGTAATACTTGGACCGTCCCAACTTCTTCAGAATCTCACGAATCTCCTTCTCTGTCAGATCGGCAATATTGTTGATTCGACGCTTACGGATCTCCAAGACAACCTCATTCATCACCTCCTCTGGAATCATGGTTGATTCCTTGGCCTGAAATTGGTTCAGAATCTCATTAAGGTGGTTGATCTTCTTGTAGGCGTAATTGTTGCGCTCCTTCGGAGGATCGCGAAACGAAGGAAAGTCAGACACGACAAGCGAATACTCTTCTGACCCGCACTTCGGACAGACAAGGATTCCCTCCGAACTGATCTCCTCACGGGCAACGTTGCATGCGTTACAGTGTTCCGTCATCTGCTGCGTGACCTCCGGTGCATTTCCCAGTTTCATTCGCGCAACATACTCGTCGAACATCTGCTTCTTGGTCATGCCCGCCTCCACTGGAGCTGCGGCCGAGAAGAACTTCATGAACGTGGTCGTATCCTTGGCCTGCGTGGTCTGCGTTGGGCGATTGTAGTAGTCCATGAGGATGTCCATGTTTTTCATGTAATAGTCCTCCACTGGGTTCGCCTTCGACAGTTCCTCCTCAATCTCACGAATACGCGCTTCCCATGTGCTACATGTAACAACATCCGCAATCTCCCCCGATGTGCGGAGCTGCTCTAGACGTACTCTCAACCCCTCAGCCTCCTGTTTCAACTCTTCAGTGTGCGTCTTTGAGTCCCGCAATCCGGTCACAATGTCCTGATGGACAGAATCAAGAGTTCCCATCGACGTTGCCTCTGTATCCCGTGTCTTCCTGACTCGGAACACGTCCATATAGTTCGTCCTTCACCTGTTTCATGAAAGCAGAATTGTCGCAAATAATGGGTCGTTGCTTGCGAACTGCAGACAGCAATGTGTTGAAGTCGATCCCGAAATTCTTGGATACGAACGTCAGAATCAAATACGCTGACCGATTCACGCCTGCCTTACAGTGAACGAAGACGGTTCCGTTGGTCGACCGTAGAAACAGGCGCATCCAGTTCTCGAACTCCGGATACCAATCAAGAATTCGCACAGCCAAACTGTCGAGTGCATGAAGTTCGGCATACTGACCTGGGTGACGTTTCCTCCACCACTCTGGACAATCGTCGGCAAATGCGCAATTGACCACGTGGGTAATGTTGTATTTGGCTGCAAAGAGGGGAGTCAGTTGGTTTCCCGCTCCGAGTAGAATGCGAGGGTAAACCCAAGCAGGCTGAACCTGCATTGTATATCTAGGCATTTATCCGAGAAAGCTTGTAATAACTACGTTAACAAAATGCCCAAGAACAACCGACGCTGCGGCAATGACTCCAGCTCCCTGGTAGCTGACCACGCCATTCGAAGTGTAGGCTGACGGGATGTACTGGAGCAGAAGGTTGCGAGGTGTGGCCAGCGACAGCACAAAGGTCGCTAGGAAGAACGACACGTACATCTGGAGGTTGCGAAACATGAACGCCATCGCCGGAAGCGTAGGCTTGAACGACGGCATAGGTGTGGAACTCGGGGGAGGTCCACTTGCCTCGGGATACACGGGGGGAGCCGACTGCGGACCCTGGGGACTCGGAAGCAGAGCGTCGAGAGATGTAGCACCCTCCATTGTTTATGAGGAAGACGGGATTTCACATTGCGCATCTTCCACGCGGTAGCGGTAGCACTTTCCGTCCACCTTGACCACTCGGTTCATCGTTTCCTTCACGGGAACAGCCAGCGTCTTGATGACGCCATACTCACGGTGAAACACCAGCACAGCTAGTCCGAGTCCAATGATGAAGGAGAAGAAGGGAGCTCCTCGGTCAAGAACATGTGTAATAGGCAGCGTCAACTTCATTACTTAGATGCGAGGAGATTCAGTGAATCGGGTTCCGCCGTGCACGGCACTTCGGTCGCCTCAAAGCGAACACATCCTGTTTCAGTGTGAAAGACCTCTGGGCTTCCTGGATGAGGAACGCCCGATGTTTTCCGCGTAGGTGGGATAAAGACTGACCCCAAAATCAGCCCAGTAAGAACCCCGGCAATGAGCCAACGGACCTCAATCATTACTACTTAGTCATAAGAGTTTTAACCACTGTGAACCAAATCAGAAACTGGAAGAAGAAGGAACTGACCGGCGTGAGAGCGGCGAGGAATGCGAAGATGAACTTAAAGGTCCATCCGGGTTCAACAGGTGGCTTGAAGAACTTCGATAACGGCTCCTCAGCCATCTCGCCGTAGTAGAACATGATGTAGATACCCAGCACGATGTATTTCCCTAGAATGCCGTAGTCGTCGTCGATGATAATGCTAATCTTCCCAGCGTTGTAGGAACCCTGAAGAAAGGCCCACTGCTTGTAGGACCAGAGCACGATGAGAGCCCACGCAACTACAAATACGAAGAGGAACTGCCCCTTTGCCGCAGTGAGTCCGACACTCCACAAGACATCGCCTGGCTTCTGCACAAACTTACCAAAGGCCGTCCGCTCACCAAGGTTAACCGATTCGGTAATCGCATAATCCACAGTGTGATACGCTTCTGCTGCATCCGTATAGGTAATCGTCAGACGAGGCGGAGTTAGCTTCAGAGCATCTGCATCCTTCGCAACCGAGATGCGATGGTCCTTACGCAGGTCGTCATCCATCTTCTGAACAGGAAAGTCAATCGCGCCGTAGTTGGTGCTCTGTTCTGTTAAGACGTAGTCCTTTACGTCGATGTCTTGTGACCCGACCACGTAGTTGGCGGTCATTATCAGAATGTCGCCCATTGTTAAGAAGCAAACACGAGATTTGCGATACCGCTCACGATGCGCAGGTAGTTGATCGACTCAACGTAGACTGCAACCGAATACGTGTAGGTGAAGATGATGTTGTTATTCGCAACTGTCTGAACAACGGAAAGAAGCTGATCAGAGGGGAACAACAACGATCCATCTGGATTTGTCGCCAACGGGTCTGAAATCACAACCGGGTTCTGACTGAGCGCAGTCGACTTGAGGATACAGACCACTGACTGAGCGCTGGAACCAATAGCGGTCGGCGTGGGCTGCTGAAGGGATATGCGCAATACAATCTTGTTGAACATGCTTGCGTTCAGGGCTCCACTTGGCTGATACTGGTCATTGTTTAGCGCAAATGAGTACATGTAGAGCCCGGGAAGCGTGGAAGGCTGCTCGCCGGTTGTGTGCTTGTATTGCTGGACCAGTGAGAAGTACTGCGTTGGCTTTGTCGTGAACCGCTCATTGCCGTCCATCAAGAGCACGCCGTCGGTGATGACCTCCCGTGGCGAAACGGATGAGAGTTGATACTGACCCGACGTATACAACAAGTCACCAACGTTCGCAGTGATCCCCGAGAAGGGAGCACGATCCGAACTCGCCCAGTTTGTGTAGTTATCCCAATCATTCGTCAGCATCTTGTCGGACCGTTGTGCAGAGAACACCATGCGAGTGACCATGTTGAACATGGGAATCTCGATATCAGAGTTTGCTCCATATTGCCCTTCCTTCACAGTGCGTCGGACCTGTTTGACCAAGAACGTCTGATCAGCTGCCGCGAGTTGATTCATCTCCATATCGGTGAGATAGATGAAGTTGCCCTCTAGATAGGGATTCGCGTAAAAAGACGTCACAGTCGGTGTTGATGATGCACCGGTTGCAGATGGTGCGCTTAAGAACAGTCCGATCGGATAACTGCCTGTAGGCTGAATGCGCTGGCCATACGTCGCACTTGTCGGTACAACATCAATCACGGTATAGAGCTGGTTCAGCGGCCGCAACGTTACGTTGATGTAGACTTCCGAGTTCTGAAGCGACACAAGAGGCAGAGCCAGTCCCGGGTTCTCGCAGAACCAAAAATGAAGGGGGACTACAAGCTGCCGGCCGCGGATCGAAGGCTCTGGAGTCGTGGTAAACGGCATGACGGTGGGAAGCGATGCAGGAGTTACTGCATGAGGATACTGATTTGCCCGGTCATATGCGTTTGCCGGGTCATACATATCAGGAACATTGCCCACCATCTGGTTCACCACACGGCGCTTCGCTGTATCGTGGGTCAAGTAGGAATACATCTTCAGCCACTCGCCCGTAAATGACTGAACCGTAACGTTGTTCATCACGATGTCCACGTGATCAATCAAGTTGTATCCAATGTTCTTGATCCACTGGAACTCATACCCAACCGCGCTGCACCGAGGATCGTATCCAGAAGGTGGAGTTTGACTCTGGGTCAGTGCGACCATCGGCGACCAAATATCCGGAAGGGTGATCATCAAATAGGTATCGTGGAGAAGTTGCGCATACCGATCGATTCGACAGCTCAGCGTGCGAGTCTGGGTCGCGTTAAAGTCGAGTTTCGACGAGGAAAAGTCCATACGAATCGACTCCATTGCGAAGTTGGTATACCTGCGATAGACAGCTCTGAAATGGGTCATCGATGGATTCCCATTAAGGATCTGGTTCTGAGCGCCGACCTGGGTCAGTTGAATGAGGCCGCCCGGCATTTGTATTAACGCACATTGATTGTTTAGATTAAAGAACCAGCAAGAGGTGTTGCATTAGTAGGACAATTCACACAATCGCTGATGGTCGGACGTACGCCTCGTGTTGCATATGCCGGTCCTGGCGTTGTTCCTGCTGCGAGGCTAAGAACCTGGGGATACGGTACCTTGTTGTACTGCGTTTCCTTGTTGGCCAATACGGACAAATAGACATAATTGTACTTGCGGTGAGCAGGTGGGGGAGCAGTTGCGAATGTGGCCGCAACAACCCGGCGCTTTTGCGCGGTCAAATAATCTTGGGCAGAGTTCACCTGCATCCTATTTATACAGATGGGAGAGAATACACTCAAATGAGGTTCGTTCTCGTTAGCACTCACGTCGATCAGACAACTGGGTATTCGAAGGTTGTTTCCAATCTCCTGTCCCAGTGTGCCGCATTGGCCCCAAAGGTGAAGACGTTTCATTTCGGATTTCAGCGTCACCCTGAGAAGAAGAACATTCGCAAGGTGCCTGATGGTATCGTTGCCTACGATGCAGCGGCAAATGAGGACCCGAAGGAGGAGGGTTTTGGGTTCAACAAGATTCACGAGTACATTGAGATGGTCGGTCCCGATGTGGTCATGATATACAATGACCCGATGATCATTGCGCGATTCATCCAGTCGATGAAGTACAAGAAGGGTGAAACACCATACAAGCTGTGGCTCTATGTGGACCAGGTCTACAAGGGTATCAATCCTCAGCTGATGGATGAGCTCAACAAGGCGGCCGACAAGGTGTATTGCTTTACGGATTCATGGGCCAAGACCTACACCGAGTATGGTGCGAATATCCCTCTGCCGAAGATCATCGAGCATGCTGTGGATTCGACCATCTTCTCGAAGCTGACTCTCGCACAACGCGCAATTCTTCGTAAGAACGTGGGTCTTCCGACGGAGGCAATCGTGTTCCTCAATGCGAACAGGAACAGCCAGCGCAAGCGCCAGGATCTGACGATTCAGGGATTCGTTGAGCTGCTGCGTCGTCACCCAGACAAGCCGCTGTGGCTTCTCATGGTGACTGCGGTGGATCCTCAGAAGGGTGCGTATTACGACATTCAGCGTATCTTTGCAAATGAGATTACTCGAGCGGGTCTGGACATCAACGTGTACGGCAAGCGAATGGCGATCGTTGATACTGCACCGCCGAACACGCTGAGCGATGACGGTATCAACCAGATCTACAACATGTCTGATATCGGCATCAACACTTCGGACGGCGAGGGCTTCGGACTGTGTCAGCTTGAGCACCTGTATACGGGCGCACCTCAGGTCATCACCGATGTCGGATCGTATCGCTCATTCCTCCCGTCGACGGTCGCAACGTATATCCGCCCGGGTCCGATCGTGTATTCGTCCGCAGGTATGCCGCTAGGCCTGTATGCACCCACGTTCAACCCCGATGATGTTGCCTCTGCAATGGAGGCGACCGTTGAGAAGTATGCGACGATGCGTGCAGCGATCGATGACGTGAAGTTCAAGACCTGGTCCGACGTGTGTTCTTCTTGGCTCGACGACCTTAAGACAGCCAGTACTTAATCTGCGTTTCGGAGATCTTCGTCCCGATGCGCAGTAAACGCTGATTGTCCTCAAACGCCTGACCATCAAAAATCTCCTTGGAATCGGGATCCATGAAATACACGATGTCCTTGATCTTCAGTTTCTGCAGACGGCGCTTCTTACGCGTCATGTTACGCAGATAGGTTTCATCGAGGTCGTCTGTCTTGATATTCGGCTTGAACGCCAAGTCCTCACCGGTTGCCGTGGTGTCGAATCTCATGCATGAAATCTGCGGCTTCTCACGCGAGTGAAGTTTGCGATGGACCTCACAATCAACCGCAGACTGCTTCAACAGCACACTAATCCTCTGATTGACCTTGTCCTTCTCATACACCTTCTCATACAGGTATTCATCTGTGGACATAAACGTTTCCACAGGCGGCTCACCTTCATACCGCTTCATCTCCATATCCGCCTTACGCACGGCCACAACGTTAGGACCTTCGGCACTCTTGGACTGTGCAGGTGAAATCACAGACAGGTAGAAACTGACGCGAACCGTGCGCTGGTCCATGGGCAGAGTCGCATGAGAGCAGATACGAATCGCACGTCCAATGACCTGGTCGTGACGCGCAGGAGTCCAGTGTGGTTCCATGATATGGACGTGACGGACATTCGCTAGCGTAATACCCTCAGCGCCTGACGAGGTCGCCATCAGCATGCAGAGCAGCTTCTTTCCGCGCTTCTCAATGCTCGTCTTCAAGCTGGGTGGGAAGTTGGACTCATATCGGGCATTGATGATCTGGCGCATCATCTCACGCTGTTCTTCCTTCTCTTCGCCGGAGAAGAAGGCGTATGCGGGTTTGTCTTCCATCTCATCCTCCTGCCACTGTCCGTTCTTGTTGGTGATCTTGTATGGTTGCCACCCGTTCGCATCGAGGATCGCGGCAAACACACCGAGTCCCTCAAGCTGACGGTATTGCGAATAGATGAACTGATTAGGCCATTCAGGCTGTGACTTCCGCGTGGCCTCGATGTTGGTGAGCATACGGAGCAACTTGGGACTGTAGGCTTCCAATGCTTTGGCGGAGAGATACTTGGTCGGTTGCGCCCTCAGAGCGGCCAGAATCTCCGGCTTATCGGGTACGTCCGTTTCCTTCACCACATCGTTATACTCCTTCTCCACCTTCTTGGTGATTGCCTTCAGCTCAGGCGGCACAGCAAAGTTACAAGCCAACCTAGAAATCACGCGGTACGAACCACCATCGTCATTCATACTCAGTGCCTTCTTCGCATCCATCTTGATTTCCTGGAAGCGGACATCGAGATACTGGACGAACTGCTCAGAACTCATGTTCACCTTTTCCAGCATCTTCTCATCCTCCACTCGCTTAGGAATCAGACGCTCATCTGCACCCTTGAAGTAGCTCACCAGACCCTGAATACGCTTGGAGAACAGCAGTGGGTTCTTGATGTTCAGACCATCGAGGAACATGTTCGCAAACTCCTCGAACTTGGTGGGCAAGCACTCCAGGTCTTCGGACGTCACGCGGTCAACGGCAATCTCTGCGCCCACATCAGCCTGAAACTTGGTGGCCCAAGACTGCACCCAATCCATCGCCACGGGAATGAATGGGATGTCCTTCTTGTATTGGACGGCAATCCGGTCACCTGCCTCGTTGTAGACCGACCGGAAATGCGGAGGATTGCGAGTCAACATCGCATACTTCTTCACGGCGTTGAACTCGATGATGTCCACGTCAGGAACTGCCTTGAAGGCGGTCTTCATCTTCTCCTCATCCCATGTAGTCGCCTTGCCGAAGGGAATCGTGATTCGCTCGATGGGTCCACGCAGCAGGTTCATCAGATAGGCAATCTCGTTCGGGCGATTGATGACCGGTGTGCCGGACAGACCCACGATCTTGCAATCTGTGGCGTGATACACCGCATCATACAACCGACGCGCGATATCCGAGGAATTCACAATGCGGGAAATCAAGTTGTGGACCTCATCGATGATGACCACGGAGTCATTGAATGGACTAGGTAACGGCTCGGCTCCCTCTGCGGCCTTCGGAACGTAGGTGTCGATGTTCTTCGAGTTCAGCCCGTTGTAGTTAATGAACTTGAACCGCTGAGCGATAATATCCTCTACCTGCGTATTGATGATATCCTGTGCTGTCTTTGGGAGGTCCTTGTAGTTCGGGTTCTCGCCTGCGATTGTGACGAAGAACTTCCCCGTTCGGTCAATGAATCCGTCCGAGATACCCAATGACTTGGCTTCAGCACGTGACTGGTCCGTCAGTGCCTTTTCACGCCAATGCTGCTCAAGCACGTAGACCGGTGCACCGCACTTACGCAGCTCCGACTTGTAGTTCTCGCGCAGTGACGCCGGAGTCAGCACCCAAATCGTCTTATGCGACATCAGACTCTGTGCAACCGCGATGGATGTGCATGTCTTACCTGAACCCAATCCGTGATAGAGGAGAATCCCACGATACGGCGTTTCAATCAACAGGTAATCGCGAATCAGCTTCTGGTAGGGAAACAGCTCGCGAGAGTTCGACTGCTTCGTGCACATATCCACATCCTTATCCTCAGCATCAAGGGGGTCGCGGTCTTCTTTACGGTATTTCAGGAAGATGCGAGTAATGTAGTCCGCGAACGCTTTGCGGTTCGGGAGAACGAACGCCATTATCTAGTGACGCGCCGAAATTATCACGAGAGTTACCAAAGGATGTCTGAAACAAAGCAGGGCACGTTCAAGGGAACATCGGTAACAGTCACGGTGACGGGTAGCAACTGGACCATTGTTGGTGAGAAAGTCAATGAGTCTGGCGAAGGCTTTTTCACTCTCGCAAAGCTGATTGAAGATAAGGAGCTCATCTTACCGTCTGGCGGCCGTCGCACTCGCCGTCGCAAGTACGGGAAATCTCGTCGCTACCGTAAGTAATGGAGCCACTCACACGCAAAAATCATCGCATTTGGATGGTGTCCATCTATCTGTTTCTCATGGCGGCCTTCCTGTATCTGAAGCCGTCCGTCGCCTTTGGGCGTGAAGGGCGGATTCGTCCGTTTGGAGTGGAAGACCGTGAGTCGACTGTATTCCCTGTCTGGTGGTGGGTCTTTGTATTGAGTGTGGTCGCCTACTGCATCACGGTCTACTTCGCACGTTTTAGGTTTGCGTAATACAATGAGCTGTCCATACAAAAACATCTTTGGGGAACCGGGAACAGGAGCGCATTCGTATCGGTTTATGGGCGTGGCTGTGGCGGATACAACCTTGACGTTTATGCTCGCAGTCTATACATCATGGGAGTTCGGAGGTAATGTGTTTCTCCACTTCTTATTCTGGGTGGTCATGGGCGAGATTCTTCACTATCTCTTTGGCGTTCAGACGGCTGGAATGACCATGCTCGGTATCAAGGCGTGCTCTCATACGTCTTAACGATGTTCTCAAGCATCTCAATCATAGTTTCACGCTCCACATGATGGGGCCTAACGTATCCACGGCACTCGGGAAATGTCTTCCATCCAATCGCAGAAATCTCACGGCGCTGCATGTACGTCATCTTCTGATGCACATTCACCTGGTCCGGAGCCGTTAACAACGCTACGAAATACACATGTCGATAGCGAATCCCGTTCAGACCCACGAAGGTTTCCTCAAGGCGTATGTCCTTCAGGATTGTATACGCATCTCGAGGGACATTCGTCTCCTCATTAAACTCACGAATCGCACATTCCAAGTCTGTTTCACATCGAATGCGCCGGCCCTTCGGAAACCCCCATTCAGGTTCCTTATACGGGGACAAATTGGTCCGCATCATCGCATCTCTGTCCACTTGAGCGAATCGTTCCTTTGAATACATATACTCTGGAGAGGAGTGGTCATCTCCCCAGAGTTGCCGCCATAACGTATCAAACGTCTCGCAAACAATAGCGGTCTGCTCCTGGAGCGTCATGTTCGCAAACAGGAGGCCAACATACTCAGTGTCCGCGGGGTCATACTTCCCACGCATGAACTCTGCGAAGCTCATGCTGTCCTTCCGTCGAATCATCAAGATCTGGGTTGATGAATCGGCAGGTAGTTTGGATTGGTTAATCAGAGCCAACCCGCACGACAAGACGGGCTCTGTGCAAATTTTAAATACATGACCTTTTTCACCACAATTATTGCAGAACATTGAAACCTGTTGTCGTGGTATGGTAAGGGTTCGTTTTTCCATTACTACTTGAATACCTTTCCCTTGTAAAGCATAAAGATGGGCGCGTTCGCATCCAGGCCTTCCGCTCCTTCATTTCAACTCGCAGCCCCGGCTGCTCCAAAGCCATCCGTACTCCCGATTATCGGCGCGATCATCGTGGTTGGCCTCTTCTTCGTATTCATCTTCTCCGCGAAGAGTGTTGCCCATTCGATGGGGGCATCGACCACGTCCGACCTTGCTCCAACTGAGGTCGACGGGAAGGTTGGTTCGACCGTTTCCTCTGCTGTATCCGGCTCCAATACGAACCTTCAATTTTGGATGTACATCAAGGATTGGGAGTACAAGTTTGGCGAAACAAAGCCTGTGATTGCTCAGGTTAGCTCAACGAATCCCGGAGTAGGTGTACCGAGGGTGACTCTCCACCCCACAGATAACGCCCTCGATATCTCGGTCAGCGTCTACCCCACAGACTCCACACTTCAGACAACCAACTCCGGATCTGGATCAACGTACACGGTGACCGTTGAGAATGTGCCTCTCCAGTCCTGGTTCGCAGTGTCGATTTCAATTTATGGTCGCAACGTTGATGTGTACATCAATGGTCAGCTGGTCAAGTCGGCGGTCCTGCCTGGTGTGACCATGCCCGCCAGTGGAAGCTTGGTCATCGGTGGAGGCGGCGGCTTCGCTGGTGCGGTTTGCACGGTGAAGAATGGTTCAGTGAAGCTTGAGCCCGCAGATGCAGCTGGGTTCTACGCTGCAGGCACCGCGTGTTCTGCATCCACGCCTTCATCGACGTCACAGCTGAATAACCTCAGTCTGTTTGGATACACGTTTGTCTTCGGAGTCAAGGACAGCACTGGTAAACAGGTCACTGGGCTTTCTAGCTCGGATGTATCGGGCGCCTTCTCTTCTTCCTCCTAATAATGAAGATTCTCCTGAAATGCCCGAGCCGTTCGCGGCCTAAGCAACTGCTTGAAACACTGCGTCAATACGTTCTCATGGCGGCACATCCAGAGTTGATGGGTATTGCCGTTTCATGCGATGTAGACGATGCTACAATGACTGGAAGTGAGATTCAACAGCAACTCTTCCAGGTCATCGACCGGTTTGCATGGAAATCCATGTATTATAGCGCCAACTCATCCAAGATCGAAGCCTGCAATGCAGACATCGAAAAGGTCGACTATCCATGGGACATCATCGTATTGGTGTCTGACGATATGATCCCCGAGGTGTATGGGTATGATAACTACATTCGTCAGGCGGCGACTCCGGATCTTGATTGTATCCTCTGGTTTAATGATGGATTTCAAGGATATAAGTTGAACACCTTAACGATGTTCGGACGGGCGATGTATGAGCGGTTTGGGTATTTGTATCACCCCGACTACAAGAGCCTGTTCTGCGACACCGAGCTTACTGACCTATGCAAAGGATCGCTGAAAGACAAGACGGTCTACAAACCACCGTGTATTATTCGGCACAGACATCCTATGCTAGGTCACGCAGTTGCGTTTGATGCACTGTACGCTCGGAACCAGCGTTTCTATGAGGCAGACCTTCGAACCTATATTGCTCGCAAGAAGTATGATTATGATCTATCTGTATTGATTCCTACTCTGGTGGAGCGTCGCGCGAAGTGTGAACAGTTGAAGGAGTCGATTCGCGAGAAGTTTGCACGGTTGTGCCCCGGTCTTCGTCTTGAGATTGCGGAGGCTGTCGACAACCGTGACCAAAGTGTTGGATTGAAGCGGAGGTATCTTCTCGAGAATGCAAAGGGGAAATACACTGTGTTCATCGATGACGACGATGAGGTCACGGATGCATATTTTGAGGACTTCGCGATGTGTTTCCAGTCTGGTCATGACGTGATGCGCATTCGTGGGCAGATGGGGCCACATACGTTCACACATAGCACAGAGTTTCCGTTGAACGGAAAGATGTACGTAGACGGTGTATTCGTGAGGCCACCTAACCATCTGAATCCAATGCTGAGCGACATTGCGAAGATGGTTATATTTGATGACGCAACACGAGGTGAAGACCTAAAGTGGGCGATCATGCTAGCAAAAACGGGGCTGCTCAAAAGCGAAACACGCTCTGATCACACCCGAATTCACTACATCTACATCTTAGGTGTTCGCCATGTGGATCCTCGCACAATCGACTATCAGTCAAAGCATACCTACGAGGAGTCGCTACCGCTTGTATATGTTCCAGTGAGGCCACCGTACACCCCTCCGGTTGAACCGAAACGACCTATCCTGCGTCTTACTCCGAGAGGGTTTGTTTCTAAGTAAGGAACAATGGATCCAATCACAGCTGGACTTGGCGTTCTTGTGCTTGGCGGTACTGCTGCGTGGGTGTTTTCAAAGTCTACCGATCCGACGTCTGTTCAAATCCAGACAGCCACGCAGAGTGGTTCTGTCCCAATGACGTCGAATGTATCCCTTCCTCGCTCGACAAACCAGGCGGAGGGCGCAGTCTTCTCGTTCGAGGGTTGGTTCGATATCAATGATTTCACCTCGGTCGGGTATGGTTCGAAGCGCATGATTTTCTCCCGCGCAGACTGTCCCGGACTCTATATCGACAGTACGTCGAATTCTATCCTTGTGACGGTTGCGACCTACGGGGCCACAGAGTCGGTATTGATTGAGAACATCCCTGCACAGAAGTGGGTTCATTTCGCGATTGTGGTAACGCAGTACACGGTGGATGTCTACATCAATGGAATGCTGTCCCGTCATCACACCCTGACGCAGCTCCCGAAGCAGGAAGATGCACCGATTCAGGTTGCCGGCAAGTTCGACGGACAGGTTGGCGGCCTCACGTACTATTCTCGCGCACTCTCTGCGGGTGAGATCGCGTCGCATGCGATGATGGCGCCACCGACTTCATTGGTCACTGCGCCCCCGTCCGGACGTTATCTCGATATCACCTGGTTCACGGGACGATAAAATATGTCCGGGTAGTAAATGAGTTCCGGTAGTCAAAACGGCACAAGTCTAGCGGGTCTTCAGGGAATGCGTATTCGTGATGCGTCGGATGTGACTGCTCAGTTGCGTCTTAGGTTAGCCTACATCACTAACGTGTCGAATTCCGCATATACCGGTGTGAATGCCTATCGTTCGAAGGGCGTTCAAAACAGTTATGACTTCCTTCTTCAGGTTCAGAAGGGATTTCGTGAGTGTGCTGCTGTTGCGGGTCAACCGTTTGCTCTTACAACTGGAACTGTGGTGAATGCGGCTGGTTCGACGATCACGGTTCCGAATACAATCCCGGTTACGAACCAGTATCCGTAAGACGTGCCTTGCGAGTCTTCTTGAGCAGGTCACGAGTCTTTGCCCGCTCGGTCTTGCTCATCTTCGGATTGTAGGTGAAAAAGTACTGAACGAAATCAGGGGACGACTTGTTCTTCTTGACCTTCTCATATAACCCAACGCGTTCACGACGCAAATCTAATAACTCCTTTTGTTTACCCAAGCATTCCGACGGAGTCAGAAGCGCATACCTACGCTTCGGCTTGTCGTCTGCTAACTCAACCAGACGTTGTGCAACGCACATAAGGCGCGACACATCGTCCTTGGACTCATCTGAATACATCAGAGCCATGAAGAACATGAGCAGTGTGGGAATGCTCGCGATCTTGATTCCCTCTCCAGTGCTGTGGTAACTGTGACACGCCTGTGTTTCGTAGAACTGATACATCACGGCTCCATCCTTATCAAGGATATCGGTCCGTGCAGGCAGAATCTCAGAGGCCTCCTTATGCTCCGTATTATGCCCCTTCGACAGCTTCTCGATGGTCGCCTTCTCTGCGAGCAGGGTGACTGGAGTATACCATACAGCCTTCTTCTCGTGACGCGAAACAGCGGAGAATCCCAGGAGCACGAGGGGGTTCTTCTTGAGCATCTCAATGGTATCCCTCTTCTGCTCAGCGGACAACTGGTCGGCCTCCTTTGGGACATGGCGGCACACAATCGGATAGTGCTTGTTCAGGAGCGACAAGCGGGTATAGACCTTCTCCCAGCGAGATACATCACCTTCGGGACGCGACAGCTCGAGATACATCGACATGCGCAGGAAGTCCGGAGGCACATAGTAAATCCCATGCCGAGTAATCTTCTCGCTCCACAGGTGATTGAAGATCTTCGGGATGATGAAGGTGATGTCTGCAACGCCATGGTAGTCTGCGAAGACCTTGTAGGTTCCCATGTGGACACCGGGCTTGACCTCTACACTCTCAATGCCCGCAGCAGACAGCTGATTGGCCAACTCCATCCCATGCTCTTGCGGTGTCTCGCTAAAGAAGTCATAGTCCGGAGTTTCATCTGGACCATAGAACTGCTCATGCTTTGGGAGCAGGTTGTTGATGGCCGTGCCGCCGTAGCACATCACGCGGTGTGATTTCAGAAAGGCTTCAACGATTCGAGTACTCGCCTTGACGGACGGTAGCTCGGCGTCGCGGGTTGCAAGCATCTCCGCTTGCTTCTCAGCGACTGCCTTGACGCTCTCAAGTTCACTCATTACTCTAAGCCCCCAAAAAACGAATGTGTTTTGTTTTTTTCCTTGTGAGGCAGCAAGATGCCTCCTCGGTATAATCTTCGTAAGCGCAAGAATTCTACAACATGGGTGAAAGACGAAACATTGAACCCTGAATCGGAGGACGAGGACGACAGCAGTGAGGAGGAGTACATGCCCGAGGAGTCTGAACCTGAAGACGAGGAAACCGAGGCTGAGGAGGAGGAAGAAGAGGAAGAGGAGGAGGAAGCACCCGTCATCACACTCCCCAAGGGAGCCAAGGTGTCCGTTAAGCTTCACATTCACACAGTCGTTGGCGGAAAGGGCAAACTGGTCATTGGTGCCGACGAATCTGAGTCTGAGTCTGAATCGGAGGCCGAGGAGTCCGAAGCCGAGGAGTCGGAGGACGAGTTCATCAACCACCTCATGAACAAGTATGTCCCCGAGAAAGAGCGCAAGAAGAACCGTCGCGAAGAGCCCGATTCGCCGTGCATCGAACTCAATGAGGACGAGGAGGAATATTACGGAGATCTCTCCAAGTCCAAGCGCCGCAAGCTCAATGAGCAAATGAAGCGCATCTCCGGACTGGTCAGCGAGGGGGATGTCCCGTTCAAGTTCCGCGTTCTCGGTCTTCCGATCCCGGATGCTCTCAAGGCGTCGGTCATCAAGAAGGTTGATATCCTCAATGAGATGGACGGATCTGAGGGCTACAAGCTGCGCACATGGGTCGAGTCGTTCCTCAACATTCCATTCGGGAAGTATGTTCCGCTCCCCGTGAAGCTGAAGGATGGTGCGGAGCCATGCGCCAAGTTCCTAGCGAATACCCGTGAAACGCTGGACAAGGCGGTCTATGGAATGCCGTCGGCCAAGACGCAGATCATGCAGACTCTGGCTCAGTGGATCTCGAATCCCGGCTCAGTGGGTAACGTGATCGCCCTCAAGGGACCCATGGGTGTAGGCAAGACCAGCTTCGCAAAGAACGGTGTTGCCCAGGTTCTCCAGCGCCCCTTCGAGTTCTTCTCTCTGGGCGGTGCATCTGACTCAGCGAACTTCGTAGGTCACTCGTTCACCTACGAGGGCTCGATGTGTGGTCGTATCGCTGATGCACTAATCACCTCTCGCTGCATGAATCCAGTTATGTATTTCGATGAGCTGGACAAGGTATCGACCACTGCACACGGCGATGAGATTGTGAGCATGCTCATCCACCTCACGGACAGGTCGCAGAACAGTCAGTTCCACGACCGCTACTTCGCCGGTGTTGACTTTGACCTGAGCCAGTGCCTGTTTGTGTTCTCGTTCAACGACGAGTCCAAGGTCCACCCGATTCTGAAGGACCGTATGCAGGTCATCACCTGCTCAGGCTATAACGCAGAGGACAAGAAGAACATTCTTACGAAGTACATCTGGCCTCAGATCCTGGACCGCATTCAGCTCACGGATCAGCTGACTCTCACAGATGAGGCGGTGAAGTACTTGATTGAGGAATTTAGTAAGGAAGAGGAAGGTGTCCGCACATTGATCCGTTCCGTCGAGTCGCTGGTTACGCGTATCAATCTCCTGCGGATTGCGGACGAGAAGACTGCGAAGGAATATATCTTCTACAAGAAGATCAGCCTGCCCTGCACGATTGACGTTGCGACTGCGCGTCATATCCTACAGGACACCGCATCAGGTGTGAATGAGTCATGGCGTCACCTCTACACTTGAATCCACTCCAAACTCGACACAGGAATCTCCATGATACGCGGATTATCATCCATAGTTGAAAACACACAGGTCAGCGTCGTGAACGCTGGATCCGGCATACATCCAATACAATACTCAATCGTTTTTCCTTTGAAGACAAAGGGGCGACTGATGCTTTTTACTCTGTAGTTCTCACCGAGCCGAACAAAGAGATGGAAATACTTGCGAGGTTGTGTGTACTCGACTGTATGAACCAACGCCCACGTTTCACCAGGATATTGAACCGGCCGGAATGCAACGGCTGAACCGCGGAAATGCTTGAAGTAATAGGGTGTTGTGTGTTCGGCTTGAAAGACAAGCTCGTCATTGTGGATAACTCCGACGCGGAGTGGGTTCCAACTGTAGATGATATCATCGGTTCCATTCACAGCCAACCAGTTCTTCTCACAGTCTTGTTCACCAGGTGACTTCAGGATACGACCGTTCGAATACACACCCTGAACAGGATCATACTCGGATTGGAAGATGCGAATCTTGTCCGTATACTCCCAGGACGTTGCGGTACAGCAGAGTGTTCCAGACGCATTTGTGTAGACACGAACATCCTCAAGTCCGACGATATGCGCTCCTGGCTTACGAGTCAACGTCACGGAATCATCACGCATCTTCGTGACTTCACCCGTTGAAGGGTTATAGAATGCATTCTGAGTCCGCACAATCCCATTATCGCTCACGCCTCCACCGTTTCGCATGAGGTAGCTTCCTGTCTGTGGGTTAATCGCATAGTTTACGAATCGAACATTGTGCATCACCTTCCCATCCTTAAGGAACAGTGAAACCGACGTAGGATGATAATCCTCTCCAAACACATCACGATCAATCGGATGAGCCTTTGCGGTGTACGTCAATGGCTCGATGTAGAACGGGAGGTTATTGTACACGCTATCATGGTGATGACGAGCAGCGAGAAGGTAGTTCACAGAGGTTTCAAGACCCTTACGCGCCTGGTCGATGTAAAACAAGAGGATCGTGGCCTCGTACTCAAACAGACCAGTGTAGACGTCGGTTTCAACGAACAGCGCATCCTTTGAAAGGGGGATCGACAGTCCAATCTGAACGTAGTGGTAGGCTTTGTGGTGCTGAGAGTGCTCGCGGAAATACTTGGCGAGCTGGTAGATAGGCTCTGCTCGTGATGGGCGGCGTTCATATGCCTTGAGCATCCACTGTTCGAACTTCGGGATGTTCTTCAGGTCGCGCCATGACTTGCCGATCATATAGTGGCTATACCACAGCTCTTCCTCCCATCCACCTGCAGCGATCCGCTTCTTATACATCGCGATTGACTCGGGGTGTCTACCAAGACCGTTATAGGTCTGTGCGAGATAGAACATGTATCGACCGTTGTCCGGCTCATCTTCCAGACCCTTCTCAAGGAGCCGAGCGTCGCGTTCAAATTTATCAGCCTTACAACCGCCGTCATTGCGGTCATCGATGTAGCACACGTCAGTCGTGAGGTGCTTTGTCGGCCCATCCCAGTATTCATGGGTCACGCCACGACAGGACCAGTTGTAGTCCATGCGAACCAGTCGCGTGTTCGGGTACTCAAGCCCACCTGCCTTTTGAACCACAGTATAGCCCTCGTGGTCGAGAGTGATCGCCTTAAGGGTTCCAGGGACAAACACCATGTCTGCATCGAGCAGCAGACCATATGTGTCCTTCAGGTCCCATCCCGTCTTCTTCAGATAAGTCTGTGCGTTCCGAAAGCTCACGGTGCGGTTATGTCCAAAGTCCTTCCACGGTTCCATTGTAAGGCATCCATCATGAGTCTTGAGGAATTCGGCTGCAATCTCACGCGATGTGTCGTCTGAACCAGTGTCGCAGATACAGAACGCATCCACGACATCTTTAACCGCTTCGAGGCAGCGAAGGAGAATCTTCTCTTCATTTCGAATCATTAAGATGAGAACGAGACGCATGCGTCGGTTTAGTGAAACTCATTGACTCGTCTGTAAACAAATGAGCACTGAGTTTGTTAAGTCCAGTCTTCGCGAGAACCTGACGCGTGTGCTCGTCCCTCATGTATCGGATGGTCTGTGGAGCATCTATGACTCGGCCAAGTCAGCATGCGAGCGCAATGGTCAGACCGACCAGATTCTGAAGACGTTTCAGAACCTGCTGACTCAGATTCCGAAGTGGAGCCCGGAAACCCTGAAGAAGGAGGTGGAGCGTATTGCGGTTGCGTCCAAGTGCGAGTATCTCGAGGACCTTCTGCTGGGTGTGTTTGTGAGCTACATCCGCGCGTTCGCTGCCCTTCAGCAGACTGAGAAGGCGCATGTGGATATCGAGTTCAAGCGTCCTTCGGTTGAGACGTTCGTTCACCACCTCTACAAGCAATCGGCCCGTCTGTCCTGGTCGTCTGCGTACCTGTTCAAGACCGTAGGTGTGACGTCTGAGCAGCAGGCACGCAACCGTCGTGATATCGAGACGATGATTGGAGGCGCGATGAACGAGGTCATCGACAGCTTCATCCCGTGGAAGGATATCAGTAAGGCATATTTCCAGAGCCAGGCGCCTGCGGAGTCACCGGCTGATGTCGAGCCTCCTGCATCCATGCCTGCACCCGCACCTGCGCTTGTGGAAGTGCCTCCCGAGCCGAAGGGGGTGCAGTTTGACGATGAAGACGATGAGCCGCCAGCGATTGCTCTTGGCGAGGAGGTTAAGCTCGATGACTCCGAGTTCGACGAGGATGAGTCTGACGATGAGTCCGTGAAGGTGACGGCCGAGGAAACGGTGTCCCTCAATCTGTAAGCTCGTTTGAGCACAGGTATAAAAAAATAGAGTCCCAATAAATGTCGGAGCTCTACACCTATGGAATGATTGTGGGTGCGGTTGTGGTGGTTGCGTTACTCCTCTATGTGATGGACCGCCGTGGAAAGGACCAGCCTATCGACACCATGGATGCCGCTAAGGTCGGTGGTGGTGCGGGTGTGATTACTGCTGGAGTTGTATATGCACTGGGTGCGGACGCGGCAGAGCCTGTTGTGACTGCGGTTCAGGAGATGTTCACAGGTAAGCCTAGTTTCTGAGAAATTTCTCATCCTCATAATAAAAATGTATATGTCTTTGTATGCCGCAGTGCTCTTCTTTCTCCTGACCCCGGGCGTTCTGCTGTCCCTGCCGCCGGGTGGCTCGCGCACGACGGTTGCGCTGACGCACGCGGTTGTCTTCGGCGTTGTGTGGGCCCTGACGCACAAGACGGTGTGGCGCATGACTGGTAAGTAAGTTATTCAGAAATCACCACCACCCGAGCCGTTGGCGGAACGGCTGCAACATACTGATTGAACTTCGCTAACTCCTTTCGAGGAACTCCGCTCTCCTTGAGATAGCGCGTAATCGCCTTGTACAAATCAAACCCGTGATACCGGTCGTGGTTATCACCCTTCTTCCTGAAAATCACCGATGAACCGTCCGGAAGCGACGCCCAGTGTTTGAACATCTCAAACAGTGGATGATCCGTCTTCTGATTCGGACCCTCTGGGAACATGTCCCAAAACACACTTGACGCAAAGCGAGCCAGGTCAAAGGATGGATTCAGTCCAATGCGCGGGCACTTCGGGTCGTAAAACGGCTCGATGTTGTACTGTCCACCCGCCTCCTCATCAGGCTTGAACTGTGAACTCATAAAGAATCTCGGATCCTTCATACCCGCCAGCTTCACAGAGAACGTGGCCCGGTCAAAGTCGATGAGCTTAATTAGCACGCCATACGTGGGGATGCGATACGTCACGCCGTGGTGACGGTAATACAGGAACTCATCTGTAGTCGGCACATACATCACATTGTTACCGTGGAGGTCATTGTGGATGAATCCAAAGGTACGCTGAGCATACGCAAGAGCAAACACAATCTGCGCAACCCACGCAGTATGCTTCTCAGGCTCATCCGTCGTCTTGAGTAGGTCATAGAAGGTTCCTGTGCACTTCTCCATGACCGTCGTCACGACCGGCACCTCGGTAAAGGTCGCCCATGCGAAGTCCTCCTCCATTGACTCCTCTTCCTCTTCCTCAGAGGTTTCGCTGCACGCGCACGACTGGATATCATACACGTCCTCATCATCCGACTCTGACTCATCGCTATACTCGGAATCTGAAGGAATCTCATACTCCTCCACTACGTCACCCACAGTCGGCTCCGGAACAGCGTCAACCTCAATATCCTCCGCATCCAGGTCAATCTCCTCACCAACCTGAACCGCAATCCGCTGACCACGCGTGTGAGTGAACGCCTCTCCACCCTCTGCACGCAGGCGCAACTCAAAGGTCTTTCCAATGTTATCGGCAAACCACTTGCGGTCACAGAGGTCCTCGTAATCGTCTGAGATGTTGACCTCGTGCTTCGTCGCCATAGCAGCGTAGACACCATACACCCTAGGGAAATGCGGGCAGTCCGACATCGACAGAGCCGAAGAGGCAAGAGCACCCACGTAGGCTGCAGTGTGCGGACTCTGCATCTGCTCCGAGTAACTCTTCGCAGTTTCGGCCGGCTTGGGAAGACCCGGTGCAGAGTATTCACCCTTCATGGTCTTGAATGGACTCAGAATCATCGTTGTCTTGCGATGGACTTCCAGAATCTGTCCCTTGGTCGTCTTAATATGGGTCGCATCCACCACCGACTCCACTTCCTCAGGCAACTTGATTCCATAGTCAGCCATCGCCGTCAAGTTCTCCGTCTTGAACAGCTGCTCGAGCGATGGGAAAAATGGCTGTGCGTGGGTCAGGTTCCACTGCGCAGCTTGAAGCTTCGGAAGCCGATGAAGGCGCATGTCCACAGCCTGTGTCCTCAAATCCTTCACCATTGTGTTTTGGGCTCGGTAATGAAACATCGTAAGCAGACGCGGAACACTTTCTGCTGCACAGAACAATGAACTTCCAGCTGAGAAAGTTCGACATCACTATGCTGAAAGACCGTTGCGAGATTGATTCTCGCAAGAGTCCGATGATTGTCGTCATCGGGAAGAAGGATACAGGAAAGTCTTTCTTGGTTCGCGATATCCTATACAACACTCAGCACGACTTTCCGGTTGGAACGGTAATCTCCGGCACAGAGGTGGCCAACGAGTTCTTCCAACATATGGTTCCATCCAAGTTCATTCACGACAAATACACTCCAGACATTGTGACCAACGTCATCAAGCGTCAGATGGTCATGAAGCAGAAGCGTAACAACTCGAAGTCGGGTGGTCAGTCGAATGTAGACCCACGCGCATTCTTGATTCTCGATGACTGTTTGTATGATGCAAGCTGGATTAAGGAGGAGTCTACGCGGTATGTGTTCATGAACGGGCGTCATATTGATATGATGACCATCATCACCATGCAGTATCCACTCGGTATTACACCGAACCTTCGTACGAACGTAGACTTTGTGTTCATTCTTCGTGAGAATATCTTGGGTAATCGCCGTAGGATCTACGAGAATTACGCAGGTATGTTTCCGACGTTTGAGATGTTTTGTACGTTTATGGACCAGTGCACGGAGAACTTCGAGTGTCTGGTGATTTGTAACAACGTCAACTCCAACAAGCTGGAGGACCAGGTGTTTTGGTATAAGGCTTCAGACCATCCGCCGTTCAAGATGTGCGACCAATCACTGTGGGTGAACAATCAGCCGTTCCACTCCGCTATACTCGCCGCCGACGAGTATAACGCTTCCGCTTTGAAGAAGAAGAACGCCGGCCCCTCCGTGTGGGTCCGGAAGGACGGCGCCTCCTAGAGCCACCCCTCATCTCTGCTGCGAGGGCAGTGGGGTTCTCCTCCTCCGCTACAACGGGACCCGACTTCACAGGCATGTCCGTCGACTTCATGATTGTATCCACAGCACGGTTGATGTTCTCATCCGTCAGTGCGGCGGCGAAGTCCTTGATGTCCACATTCTCGGCACCACCACGCTTCCTGCGTCCACCGTCGACCTCCATCTTGTCGATGCTGTTCTGTAGCTCGGTCACATAAGCAGTGTATGCCTCAACATTCATGTTAGCCTTCTTCGCCTCCTCCACATGACGAGACATGACCTCGGCGGCACCGAACTTAAGAGTCTCGAGAAACACGAGCGTCAACATCGTGACTCCAGAGCGAGTGGCCAAGAAGTTCACAATCGGTGTCGCAACTGCACCGATTCCACTGGCGACGGATAACACTGCGCTCGGCCCCTTACTCGCAACCCACTGGGCAGCGGCTGACGCAAGAGCAGCACCGTAAGGCTTGACTCCGCCTGCGGCACTGACGTCGACTGCAACCTTGACTCCGCCTGCCGATAACACGGTGAACCCCGCAACACGCGCATACTCCTTTGCCTTGTTTTCAAGTGCCTCTGCAGCAGGAGCCGCACCTTCCGCAGATTCTGCAAACCTCTTCGCAGCAGACGCAACGGCCTTGAGCATAGACGCAGAGGCAGATGAGCGGCGAGGAGGGTCTGCGACAACCGGGGTCGCGGGTTTAGGAGCTGCGGCGGGCTCGGGTTTGATACTACCACGACGACGATACATTGTTCATTACCAACAATTTACTCGCGCATAACCCCCTCCGAAGGATGAACGGGCTTCGATGCATCCGCAACCACATCCTCGAGCTGCTTCTTCTCTGCGCCCTCGAGTGCGTTGGCCTTGCGACGACGCTCGTTCTCCTCCTTCTGCTTCTTGACGGACTCCTCACGCTGGTCCGCGAAGAACATCTCCTTGTTGACCTCGTTCTCCTTATACTTGCGCATCAGCTCGTTGAGCTCCTTCTCGGCATACTCGACCTCCGGCATCAGGTGCTCACTCGGGTCCCACGGCAGCCACGCACCGACCTTGCCGATGAACAGGTTGTCCTTCGGGTAGCGGCGCTGGAGAACCTTCGCAAACATCTGAGTCTCCTCAACCGTCGCAAAGCAACGGCGAACCTTGACGCCGCGCATGTTCGTCTGGAAGTCAACCTTCTGATCATACATCTCCTGAAGGTCCTTCTCGTTCTTCAGCTGGAACACTGCGAACTGCTCCTTGATATCCGTCTTCTTCACCTCCTCGCTATGGACCTTCGTGAACTCCTGCGCATCCTTGAAGAGGTCGTCCACCTTCAGGGAATACTTGGTCGCAAGAAACGACATGAGCTTCTCAAGGCCCTTGACCTTCCACTCATAGTCCATCCACTCAACGAAACGCTCGAACATAAACTCGTTCTTCTGCTTGATCACCTTCTCCGGGCTGAGGAAGGAGATGATACAATACTTCTGCGTCGGGATCTCACTGTCCTCTTCCAAATAATCCACAATGCTTCCATCGTCCTCTTTCTTCGGAAGGGTGTGTGGCTCGCTCGGCATTTACTATGTTGGTTGCTTAGTTTGAAAGTCCTTTCTACGCAGTGAATAATGTACGACCTCCTCACCACTGCACTCCTGTTTGTTGTTCTGACCCCCGGTGTTCTGCTGTCCCTCCCCTCGTCCGCCCATGGTGATATCACGACGGCTCTCGTCCACGCACTTGTCTTTTGGATTATTCTGCGATTCGTGTCGGGCTACATCTCATGGTGGGTCATCTGGCTGATCGCACTTGCCGCGATTGGATACAAGTTTTACACTCCGGCTTCTGTTGGAGGGTAAAAATTATTCGTGCGTCCTTAACAAACATGGATTCTAAGCCTAAGCCTACGCCGTCTGGGGTGGATATGAGTGATCTGTTGATGCGCCTGATTAAGTACGCGTTAGAAGGTTTGGCCGTGGCGATTGCCGCGTATGTCCTACCGGGCAAGACGCTCAAGGCGTCCGAGGTCGGTATGATTGCCCTGGTTGCGACGGCGACATTCGCAATCCTCGACGTCTACGCGCCCAGCGTCGGCTCGTCGGCTCGGACCGGCGCGGGCTTCGGTATCGGTGCCGGACTGGTCGGGTTCCCAAGCGGTGGCCTGGCTTAAGACTTCATCGCATCAACAATCAAATTCGTAACACCCGTGGTCACAGCTGAAGCGTATGCCGTCTGAGTATGTTGACCAATCGTGAGAAGGGTGGCGCAGGCCGGACTCGCAGTCGTGAAGAGTGACTTGGCCACCTCTTCGAGTGTATGCGGAATACACATCCAGTTATGTGCCGTCATGGACGCGTAGTGGACGCCATAGTTCAGCGCCATAGCAAACGCTACCTTACCTAGCGCTTCCATTTACCCCTTACCCAGAGAATCATAGTAAACATGAAGACGACCGTTCGTTATCATGGACGTTGGATGGAGATCCAGCCGCGTCCATATGAACCGGAGCGCATGACCACGGATGTCGCGTGGATACAGCTCAAGGAAGGAGTGACGGCTCAAGAAGCCTATCGCATCTGGTATGAAAAGCAGCGCACAATTTCTCGCTTCTTTCAACAATGTGGATCGAAGCCGCCATCCTCCTCCTAGTTTTGGTGATCGTGTATCGTTTCTGGTGGAAGCCAGCTCCCAAGCGGGATGTGCCCGTGAACACTGCGAAGCTCTACTTCTTCTACACGACCTGGTGTGGTCACTCAAAGAAGGCGATGCCCGAGTGGGAGAAGGTCAAGTCTTCGATTGCTGCGAACCCGAAGTTTGGAGGCACAGTCGTTGAGCCAGTTGATATCGATGCCGAGAAGGACCCGAAGACAGCATCGCTCTATGAAGTCAATGGATATCCAACCATCAAACTCGAAACCTCAACTGGGCTCCATGAGTTCAACCGCAAGGTCACTGCGGACAACGTCCTCGACTTCCTTCGGAACACGCTTGGAAAAGAAGCGTAATGCCTGAGCATATCCAGCCTCAATCATGCGCGTCTTGTCCTCGTCCTTTAGCTCATCGAGCAGATGAATGCCGTCGATGTTCAGATTGAGTGCATCTGAATGAACACGAATTGACCGTAGGCCAGCCCAGAGTGTGCGAATCATCTCAAAGATGGAAATCGATTCGAGCGTTGCAGGAAAGATTGCTCGCTTGATGTGCGCAATGTCCAAGACCAGTGTTCCTCTTGGGACCGCATCATACATGTTCTCTGCGTAGACACCACCGTCGAGATACAGCTGATTGTGGATGACCTGTGGATGATAGATGAAGGGTAAGCAACACGATGCCTTCATCGCAGCCAACAGCGGAATGTTCCCGGTCAATAGTGTAGGTCGCTGCGTCGTGATGTTTGAGGCCAAGATATACAGCTTCTGTGGTGTGTCTGAAATCATCTTTCCACGCAGGTCCACGCCTGCCGCATCAAAGACACTCAGAAACATCTCCTCCATTAAATCCATCGTGAACAGACCCTTTTTCTGCGTGAAGGCGAGAATCGTCGCATGCCGAAACGAAGGTAAGAACCCCGATGTGTTAATCTTCATACCAATCTCCTGTAGCTTAGCAAACTTCAGTCCAAAGGCTATGGCCACCGCTAGGAATGCCCCCACAGAGCAGCCATACACGCCGTCCGGAAACTCCAATCCTTGCCTCTCTTCGATCGCTCTCAGTGCACCTAAGAGTAGAAACCCACGAATTCCACCTCCACCGAGTGCAATTGCTTTGAACATTCTAGTTGATAAGAACAACAATGTTGAAAGCCAGAGATGTATGGCAAGAGCAAGAAAACCAACGCGAACGACGTATGTCTGCGATGCGCCCTGTTCTCTCGCAGATCTACGCCCAAATCAAAAAGCAGGCCATTCACAACGTCGATGCACCGTATACCGTGTTTGAGATTCCGAAGTTCGTCTTTGGATATCCACTGTTCAAGGTCAGCGAGGCACGCGACTATTTGATCGGAGTTCTCTCAGAGTCAGGGTTCAGTGTGTGGCCGGTGAACAATGACTACCTGTTGATCTCGTGGACGAAGCAGCAGATGAACCGTGGTCGGCCTAGTTTGCTCACAAATTATCGCCCGATGCCGTATGATCCACTGACGTTGGCGAGTATGAATATGAACTGAAAACGGAAAGTCATCTTCACATACCATGGTTCTCATGAACTGCGATCATGTCAATTCTACGTGCGCTGATGGGGAACATGTGTGCACAGATTGTGGAACGGTTATCGGCAGTATTGTGGACGAAGGCGCCGAATGGCGAATCTACGCCAACACGGAAGACGACCCCTCACGTACGGGCGGTATCACCAACGAGCTTCTTCCCGACTCTTCGTATGGGTCCATGATGATGCGACGCAGAATCCCCGGTCAATCAGAGGAGTGCAAGACCATTGCGAAGTTGTCTGCATGGTCGTTCTCGAGTCACGGCGAGCGGTCATGGATGGGTATCTTTGACGCCATTCAAGCCTCCTGTTCTCGCATTGGACTTCCGAAGGCTATCATTCACGACGCATGTGCACTCTTCAAGCAGATTGAGGATGCCCGCAAGTCACGAGGTGAAACACGCAGGGCGTTGATGGCGGGTGCGGTGTTCACTGCGTGTCGTCAGCATGATGCGACACGGACACATGAGGAGATCTCAAACCTGTTCCACGTGTCGATTCGCGCCATGTGTAAGGGTCTGAGCCGATTCGATGGCGAAGTGTCTTCGGTGCTGAACACGCAGCTCGGGATCGCTGAGCGGATCTGCGCAGACCTAGGAATCGGGGACAAGGAACGTGATGCGATTCTTCTGTTACTGAACAAGCTACCTGAGATGGAGCATACACCCAAGACCATTGTGGCTGGGGTGGTTGCACATATATTGGGTGGGCGACTGTCTGAGATTTCGACATCTTCTGGGGTATCGTCTGTATCCATTCGCAAGATGACGGAGAAGCTCAAGTGTTAATTCGGAAAGAGTGTTACGTTGTAGTTAACGGCTGCGGTTGAGCCGCTACCCGTAGTATTCGATATCTGAAGCTGACCTGCTGATATCTGACACAAAACAGTAGTTCCGTTGACCGTTAGGTTTGAAGAAACTGTGTTGTTCGCGAGCACCGTGAAGTATCCACTGCTGTAGTTAGCCGGGGTCGCTGTGTCGAATGCAGATATGAGTATCATGCCCATTGAAACAGTAGTAATCGGAAGTACAGCTCCCGGCGATAATGAAGCTGTTCCATTCAGGCTACGAAACCCAGTTGCCTTTATAGTTGAGGTTGCGACGATAGGTCCGTACACATTGAGTGTTCCAGATGTGGTTCCACCATCGGACCTTCCAATCGTCATCGCGGCATTACCTGACGTACTTGAGTTCGATACGGTCAAGAGTACGTTACTGATTGGACCGTTACTATTGGAAAAGGAGACGCCTCCATATGCATCACTGACTCGGAAATGGCCGTTCACATCAAGTTCATATTTTCCACCGGCGATTGGGTTGTAAGGATCTGTAGCAATGGTTAGTCCGGAACTAATACGCGTCCACCCAGCGACATCCAATGCAATGAACCCATATCCGCTTGTGGCCGGGAAGTTTATTGTGCCGCCCCATGTCGAAGAATTGATCGTTGAAACCGGCGTGGAGGACGGATAGACTGTTCCAAGCGTAACTGCACCGTTCGAGAAATCGCCTGAAAACAATACATTCCCTGTACCACCGAGTTGGAGCTTGTTGGATGTATTTGCAAGACCCGATCCGATAGACACCGACTTGTTCGAAAAATTAGCGGTAAACAACACAGTTGCTCCAGAGCCGACAAGAAGCGTGTTGCTCGAAGATGTGGGTGCAGAGAGCCCATGGCCAATGAACAGATTACACGAACCGGTCACGCCAGAACCTGCGGATGTTCCGATGTAAAGGTTCGATGTTCCGACACTGCCCGCATTACCGCCAATCGCGATCGTGTTTGAGATCGTCGACAGACCTGATGAGTTAGAGTTCCCGATAAGAATCGAGTTGTTGATGTTTGACGAATTAGAACCGGCAAATGAACCGAGAAGAATGGAGTTACTAATGTTTGAACCTGTAGACCCAGCATAGACTCCACCTAGAAGGGAGTTGTTGATACCTTTTCCACCTCCTCCACATTGGTAACCGATAAACTCTGAATTAGACGAAATCGATAGACCTTGAGCAGACAAAATACCAACACTCGTATTCGAACTTGCATTGCACGTCGCCACGATTGCTGCAGAGTTACCTGAGTTACTTCCCAGGTAGACGTTGTTGCTCGAGTCGCCGATGTTCAGGGCTCCGAATGTAGCCGTGTTTGCGTAGAACTTATCAATGTTCGAAAGAACGATGTTCGTGGTAAATGCGCCGTTCGAGAACGCATAGACTGGACGAAACATATAGGGCAGTAACGCCTGAAAATTGGTCGTACTACTCATTGTGTTACCACCATACTTTCTCGTTTATACGCTTTCCTCGCAGTATATCAATGGCGTCCTACACTCTCTTCCCCATCAAGCCGTCGGAGCAGCACCTGTACAAGATGTATAAGCAGAGCGTAGCCGTATTCTGGACCCCGGAGGAGATTGACTTCTCCAAGGACCACGCCGATTGGGCGAAGCTTACCGAGGATGAGAAGCATTTCGTTACCCACATTTTGGCGTTCTTCGCCGGGTCGGATGGTATCGTCATGGAGAACCTGGTGACTCGATTTCAGGGCGAAGTTGATTCGCAGGTCGTCAAGCTGTTCTACAGCTTCCAGAATGCGATGGAGGGGATTCACTCGGAAACGTACTCGCTTTTGATCGACACCTACGTCAAGGACGATGTGGAGAAGGTGAAGTTGTTCAATGCGATTGAGACCATTCCCTGTATCAAGAACAAGGCTGACTGGGCTCTACACTGGATGAAGGCAGACAACACGTTCGGGACTCGGTTGGCCGCATTTGCCTGTGTGGAAGGTATCTTCTTCTCAGGCGCGTTCTGTTCCATCTATTGGTTGAAGAAGCGCGGATTGATGCCTGGTCTGACGTTCAGCAATGAGTTGATCTCTCGTGACGAGGGTCTTCACACACAGTTTGCAGTTGCCCTGTTTCACACACTCCCCGTCAAGCCTGAACCCGAGGTGATCGAGGCAATTATCACAGGTGCAGTGAATCTTGAGAAGGAGTTCATCTGTGACTCACTTCCTTGCGCGCTCATTGGTATGAATGCGAAGATGATGAGTCAGTACATCGAGTTTGTTGCGGATCGTCTTGCGGTCCAGTTAGGCCTGAAGAAGATCTATGGAACTCATAATCCGTTTGATTTCATGGATCTGATCAGCCTTGAGGGCAAGACCAACTTCTTCGAGAAGAAGGTGTCTGATTATTCGCGAGCGATTTCCGGGACGGAGATTAGCTTTAATGAAGACTTTTAAGCCATATGATCACCGCCCTCAGTGTAGAGAATGTTTCCATACGGAGGCAGCAGCTTCTCTGGCTTCTCTGGAACTTCGGATGCCGGATAGTTCGTCATCCGTTCACGACCAATGAACGCGATCACCAGACAGACGGCGAGAAACGCAAAAGCATACTTGAACCACTTCCTCATTGTGTTGAGGTTGGAAGATTTCTGGGTAGAGTGGTAATGGGAGAGTGTCCAATCTGTAAAGATCCGCTGACGGGTGTGGTTAAAAAGCTACCCTGTGGACATCTTCTCCATACTCAGTGCGAAAGACCACTCAGACAATATGAGGGTGTAAAGGAGTGTCCTTTATGTAGGGGGCAGTATGAACAGAAAGAACTCCGGACGTATGTAGTTCCGCCGCCACCCGACACGAGGCCGAAGGTTTCCTATGCAGATCTTGTTAAGCGTGCCGAAGAAGAACTTGGGCAGGAAAATAGTGGTCTTGTTCCAAACATCAACGATACAGATGCTCTTAAAGCGTACTTACGACCTGGAGAAGTTGTGGGAGGTTCAGTACAGAAGCGTGTTACCCGCAGGGGTCGTAAACTGGTGGTCACCCGTCGCAGAAGGGGTAGTCGGCGGAAGCTTGACCGGCTTCGCAGCAGCCGTCGTCGTTGAAACGAGCAGCCCGAACACAAGTAACGCAATCAATACGTAGAGAATACGAGTCATTTACTAGTGACTGCTATTCTTTCTCACTCCACTCCGTTTCGCCACTTCGTTCTACTCTCAACAATCCTATCGCGCCTCAACAACAAATGGACTTCCTTTCGTTCGACCCTATGATTGGCGCGGTAAGTCTTCTTGGTACACTTGTATTCGGCCTGATCGGTGCCGTCGCGTGGCTCTTCTGGCAGCAGTCGAAGCTTTTCACGAACATGAACAGTCTTGTGGCGGCGTTCTCTGAGCTGGTTCACCAGACCCAGCCTATTCCAGTCGAGGCTCCACCTGAGGACGACCGAGCCTCTGTTGAAGAAGATGATACACAGTCAGAGAAGGCCGAACCCGAGGTGGTCGATGGCCCGCCCCCGCCGCTGGACACGGATACGCTCGAGAGCAAGACCAAGAAGGAGCTCCAGGACATCCTGACGAAGCGTGGAATCCCGTTTGGAAGGGGAGATTCGAAGACGGTGCTGCTCTCTCTTCTTAAGGCGACCGCCTAGTTTCTCACGATGATACAATGAAATTCGTAGTCATCTTTCTCACACTGATTGCGATGGATGCAGTGTGGCTGACTCTCCGTCGGTCCTACCATGAGGCTCTATTCGCGTCGATTCAGAAGTCGCCGCTGTCTGTTCGCCTCGTGCCGGCCCTCCTCGTATATGTGCTGGTCGCAGCTGCACTACAGTATTTCGTCTTCACCCTTGGTCACGCGTCAACGGTGACGCAAGCAGTGAAGATTGGCGGACTGCTCGGCGGGTCTATGTATGGACTCTATGACCTAACCAACTATGCAACTCTACGCGGATACACGGTGGAGATGGCCGTAGTGGACACACTCTGGGGCGTGGTGACTTGCGGTGTTGCTGCGGGTGTGGCTGCGGGCTTGTAATTCAACCAACTCAGTCGAAATGGAGCCGTGGGCACGTTAGACGTGCAGTCACACGGCATTTATAGAGTATAAGGACAAACATCCAATGAAGATTGTATCACTGGACGTGGGATTGCGAAACCTCGCCTATTGTGTCCTTGAAGGAACGAATCGTTCCGATGTGCGAATTGTAGATTGGAACATCATTGATATACTTGGTGAGTCGGCCGGTGTTGGCGCGATCCACTGTTTCAAGTGCAAGACGGCTGCCCGATATGAGCATGCTTCCGATGGAACGTTCGCGTGTTCACGTCACGTTCCAAAGAAGAAGACGGTTACCAAAAAAGAGTTGACCACGAAGACCGTGAATCAGCTTCATGAGATGCTGACCGAACTTGGTCTGTCGTCCGAGGCCACAAAGAAGGTCGAGTTGGTCAAGCTGATCTTTAACCATCACAAACAGAACACCTGGAAGAAGTGCGTTTCCTCTGCGACCCAGGGATCAAGTCTCGATTTAGCGCCCGACATCATTCGTAGTCTTGACCAGCGATCAGAGTCCTGGAAGGGGGCTGACCTGGTTTGTGTGGAGAACCAGATGGACCGGCGGATGTTTGGGGTCCAGGCGATGCTGCAGATGTATTTTTGCTGTCGCGGGTTTCGGTGCATGGGTACGTCGGCGACTCACAAGCTCTCGAACATAGTGACTGTGGAAGATTCAACCGCATCATATAAAGGTCGCAAAAAGACAGGCATAACTCACGCATACGCTCTTGTCCCTGCGGAGAACCAGGAACACTTCGCAAAGCATCCCAAGAAGGATGACTTGGCTGACTCATTCTTACAGGGTTTATGGTGTTTGGAGCATAATAAGTAAGTGCGTTCCAGACTTACGAAACAGACCCGAAGGAGAAGTAAATGGAGACAGACCTCCTCGTAAACCCCAAACTCATGGGTGGCGTCACCAACCTTGAGTCCATTGACTTACCCACACTTGACTTTGCCGACATTGGTAGCGAAGCTCCTGCGCCCGCGGGTCCGCGCCTCGTCCCGAGCATCGAGGAAACGGGTCCAATTCAGATTGGCGGCATGTCGAACCTGAATGCCGAGGCGTATATGACGCCATCTGCACCGATGCGTATGTCGGACGACCATGTGATGCGTGAGAAGTATGACCTTCTGCGCAAGTTTGAGCGTCTGGGCAAGATGGGTGTGCCGATGCGTAAGAGGTTCACGATTGATTCGCCTCTGGATGAGATGAAGCTGGAGCTTGAGTTCATTCGCCGCGAGAAGTCGATGGATTCCACCATCAAGCAGTTCTCCGAGTGGTTTGTGACCGGTATGTCTGCGGCAGAGTGGGGGGCGAAGAACGTGCCGATGGTGAAGGCGTTTGGTCTTCAGCTCGACGGCCTCTCAGAGGCTGCACAGATGAACGTGGTTGACCTAGAGGATGACTTTGAGGAGCTCTATGACCTGTATGGTGAGAACATGAAGATGCACCCACTGGTTCGCATTCCGTTGCGCGTTTGCATGATGGTCTACATGGTGCACCTGACCAATCAGATGGCGCAGAAGGCACCGATCCCGAACATCCAGGATATCATGCGCCAGAACCCGGACATTGCGCGTCAGTTGGCCGGTGCTGCGATGCAGAATCAGGCCCAGCAGATGCGGAATACGGCCAGCGTCCCGCCTCCTCAGCAGGCGCCTAATCCTCTTGCGGGTCTGATGAGTTTCATGCAGCAGAATGTGCCTCCTGCGCCCCCGCCGAACCTGGTTCCTAAGCCGCCCCCGGAGAACAAGCCCGTTCGCATTGGTGTCCAGCAGCGTCGTCCGCAGGCTCCTGCTCCTGCTCCTGCACCCCCGCAGGAGGTTCGCCCGCCGCCCAGTATTGATGAGCTCCTGAAGGACATCAAGTCGACCACGGTTCAGCAGCCTGGAAAGAAGGGACGTGGGTCCACGGGCAAGTCTGTGAAGATTAGCTTGTAAGAACGTAATGGAAGCGGAAAAATTACAAGCTGAACTCAAAACACTGGTCGATAAGCTCAATGCGGTTCGCAAACCCGGCGAAACAGTCAAGCTTCCAGGTAGCGTGAATATCTATGAACGCATTATCGAGATATGCAATAAGCTCAAGGCTATGAATGTCGAACCCGTAGGCGGTCGCACTCGACGCCGCCGCCACAGCAGCCGTCACTACACTCGTCGCCGCACCCGCTCGACCCGTCGGCATTAAATCTGCGTTTGATACAAATGCCCAAGGGAGTCAAGAGGCTTGAGAAGGAACTGCGTGATGCTGAGAACATCTTGGAACACTACGAGTACCACCACCGAGTGAGTGATCTGCGTAGGTTGCCGACGAGGGAAGAGCTGGAGTCCCGGATTGCGAAGCTCAAGAAGGCACTGGAAAAGGCGAAGGAGCATGAGAGCAAGCGCCCCTACAAGCCCGAGCCCCAGGAGCAGGACGGGGGTCGCCGCAAGTCCCGTCGTCGCAAGAGCCGTCGCGGAACTCGCCGCCATTAGCTTTCACACACTTCACTTCATTCATAAAATGTACTTGTGGGTCCTAATCGCAGGAGGGATTAACTCCTTCATTGATGCGTGCGGTATTGGAGCCAACGATCTAGCAAACTCCTTTGGAACAACCTATGGTTCAAAGGTGTTGACCATGACACAGATTGTCGGTCTGGCGTCTGTCTTCGAGTTCTCTGGGGCGATGCTTCTAGGTGCCCCTGTTACGAACACTCTTGCGGGCAGTATCTCTAATGTGGCGTATTTCAAGTCTCAACCATATGTCCTCATGTATGGAATGCTCTGTGCATTGGCTGCTTCATCTACCTGGCTCTACACTGCAACGTATCTGGAACTACCTGTCTCTACCACGCACAGTATCGTAGGCGGCATTATGGGCTTTTCACTTGTCTACAAGGGTCTAGATGGTGTGGTCTGGAACAATGCAGTTCCCGACTTCCCATATGTGGCTGGCTTCGTTCCTATCGTGATTTCGTGGATCTCGTCTCCGATTGTGACCGCTCTCATGTCGGCGGGTGTATACTCTCTGATTAAGTACTTTATCATCAAGAGTCCACATGGTGTCTGGAGGTCAATTCATGTGTTCCCGCTCATCGTCTTTGTGACCTTCTTTATTGAGTCGCTCTTTGTTCTGTCCAAGGGCGCTGGGTCTAGGATTAGTTGGCCAATTGAGACGACTTCATGGGTATCTATCTGTATTGCAGCAGGTGCCTCTCTGCTATCCGCCATGTCTATTCCTTGGCTGACTCGCAAGGTGGCTGACATCACTGTTCTTGCCGAATCTGAGTACGACCAGAAGGTGGAGCATACATTCAAGTATCTCCAGATCTTCACGAGTATTTGTACATCCTTCGCACATGGAGCCAACGATGTGAGCAACGCAGTGGGTCCACTTGCAGCAATCTACTACATCTATCAGAACGACGCAGTGGCCTCCAAGATTGAAGTTCCGCTGTGGATTCTTGCGTTGGGCGGTTCTGGTATTGTTGTTGGTCTGGCTACCTACGGTACGAAGATTATGGAAGTCCTCGGTAAGAAGATTACGTACATCTCTCCTGCTCGCGGGTTCTCGGCTGAACTCGCAACGGCGCTGGTCGTATCGTTCGCGTCCAAGTATGGGTTCCCGATTTCATCTACGCAGTGCATTACAGGTGCTGTAATCGGTATCAGTCTCTGCGATCATGACCTCAAGAATGTGAACTGGCGTGTTATCGGTCCTATCTTCCTGTCATGGGTTGGAACTATCTTGGTCACAGCAGGTCTGTCGGCTGCGATTTTCTCACAGGGAGTGTATTCCCCTAACATCTAAAAACGGACTTTGACACAATCAAAACGATTCAGGGCACAATGCCTACTCTTGAAGTTCAACTCGCAAAAGCCGAGAAGGATCTCGCGGTCCTTGAAGAGCTGCGTACTACATGGCTAATAAACGGTTGGGATTATTCTTCACCTAAGCGTGTGGACCAAATGCATGGGAATGCTCTAAAGCGACGCGGACTCACGGAGCGGATCCGGTATCTACAATGGCGGTTACTGATCCGAAACGAGCGAGCCGCGCCGCCCGAAGTTGATCTGGCGTTAGTGAGACTGGCTGAGTACCAGTCGCTTGCCCTTCCAACTCACACATCTGAACCCACTGCTCCTGCGTGATGTTCTGAAACGTCTTCAAACAAATCGATACATCCTTCGACGTCTTCTTTCCCATATGCCGACAATAGTCACAGTTCGTCATGACGATATACTGTGTCCATGGTCCTGTTCGCAACACCAGAGCGTAGAAGGTAGATAACTGCTTCCACGTCACCACATTTTTCTTATGGCTCACGTGCTTCTTATACTTGCACTGAACTGCGTAGTATTTCCCATCCTTTTCCGCCACGATATCGATTCCGACATCCGGGCGTTTGAGGCTAAGTTTCGTTAAGAGCTCTTCGGGTACGTCTTTCAGTAGCCAGACGTTCTTGAGGTTGCGAACATGTTTGAGATACAAGACGCAGAACTCCTCGAAGACATCGCCTCGAATCTTCTTGTTGTCGCGTGTTCGCATCTCGGTGAAGGTGTGTGCAGGTTGATCGTACCATTTCAGACATTCTGCATTGAAGACGTCGAAGAGTGAGATTCCATCGGGCCGCGGCCGAAGGAAGAGTGCGTGGAGATCCATGCTCACTTCTTCTGGGTGTTATCGTTTCCGTTTTTATCAAGGAACATGGGTTCCATCTTCTCGTGCATGCTCCAGATGTTCTTCTCCTTGAACCCTTCGATCGGGTGTGTGCGCGAGATACCCATGGCGAGCACAACGAACCCGCCTGTGAGAAGCATAGCATGGATGAAGTCGCGAGTACCCATGTAACAGACTGCAAAGATGGCGACGCGACGCATGAAGACGTTACGCTGGTACTCTTCCTCCTTCGGACTGAACTCGTCCACAATATACCGTGAACCCACATTCATAAGCATCATCATGACGCCTAGGAATAGGATATCGACTTTAATTTGGGGTAGTTTGAACTTCATTGTTTAGGGTTGAGAAGATTACGCGCCAACCGGCTTGGCCGCGCTAGACGCCTTCGCGGCCTCCTCGATCTTCTTCTTCTCCTCGGGCGTCATGTCCTTGGCGTGCTCGAACGCGGGGCACGCGCGGAGGAGGGCAACGGCGAGCAGCAGCGCAACCAGCTCGTTGTGCTGCTTCCACAGCCAGACAACGGCGCCAAAGCCGACGGCCTTGCCGACCGGCGAGCTAACCAGGGATCCAAGAACGCCAGGCATGAACGCAATCAGTCCAACGAGCACAGCGACGACAACGAGTTCGGTAGTTCCAACAAGCTTCATTTGTAGTATCCGGGGCATATTTTTCTGAGGAGGGAGAATAATGGCGTTGGTCGGAACAGACCTCACAGAGGCGCATGGCTCTCCGTTTAAAACTGTAAATCTCATGTCGACTCCTGCCGCGCCCGCTGGGAATTCCAAGAAGGGCGTTCAATCGATCGTGGAGCATATGGAGACGACCCTCCCCCTCGACAAGGACCCCTCGACGTCAAACTTTGCCCCTCCTGTTGTTGCCGCCCAGTCTGCGATGAATAACCAGCCCGACAAGCTGAGTCGTATTCTGGCCCTTGTGGAGCAGAATAAGACAGGGTATGAACCCTCGTCGAGTAAGGACATGTTTCTCTATGTGTTGACGGGCGTGATGTTCCTGTTTACGTTCGATACGTTCGTGACTCTGGGACGGGGGATGCGTGCGTAAACCGCCAGGGTTAAACCTGGAACTTCGGGTTGTAGTCCGCATTGTCCAACCGCGTCTCGAAGCTTGAGACGTCCTCAAATACATTATCAATATATTCGATCTCGAACGTGAAACTGTTCTCGGCGGGACCGAATGTAATCGGCTGATTAGCGGGCATCATGATATTAATGGAGCTCAGCGGAAGGTGACGGCGCAGAGTGATATGCATACGGTCCAACGTCGCAATAGGCGGATTGTAATACGTGATGTTCGGTGCATACGACATGTCGTTGTAGTAGATGGCCTGACCCACAACACCAACACCTACAAGGTTAGATCCAGACGCGGTTGCGATGTTCGCAGTCTCGAAGTAATATGTAGTAGATACTGCCCATGCATTCAGAATAATAGAGGTCGTATTCGCGGCAGCCAGGTTCGTTCCACCAGACAGACCGGATATATTGATATACTGACCTGCAGTCAGAACGCCCGATACACCTAGCGCGTAGGTGTATACGAGATTCTTAACGGTAATCGTACCCGTTCCACTCGATGCCCCCGTTGTAGTTCCGGCAACTGTAAATGTTAGGTTTGTTGGAACAGATGTGATGACGGCATTGGTTACATTGTATCCCGCTGGCGTGAATCCAGTGAACGAAATCGTCAGCCCAACTGCAAGGTTGTGAGCAGTTCCAGACGTGTACGTGATTGTCTGCCCATCGCCAGCCGCGGTTGTAAAACTAGGCACAAGTGTTGTGCTCTGACGGTTCGCCACAGCCGAGATGGTCGATACAGTATACGATGGACCCGTCGCCACCACTGGGCGATCGTTGAGAATCTTCGCAAACGCAGAGTCCACGTACCCAGATCGGTCAGCGCCTGACGCTGTTTCATCCATGCGGTTCAGACCCTCAATACCCATCATGATGTAGTTATCAGACGGTAGCACACCCAAAAGAACTGCATTCATCAGGCGAATGCGAGTCACCTTCTGGAAAGGACGGGGGAAGTAGACGACATAGTCACCGGGATCGGAAGAAGACGCACCACCATTGACCTTCACATACTTTGTCGGGTCACGGTCGCGAGAGTCAACTGTGATGACGCGGTAAGCCTTCCGTAGAACTGGTTTAGGACGGCTGGTTGTAACCAGAACTCCGTTTCGGTCGTAGTTCATTATTCTTACAAACGATAGTTTTACTGCGTTTAAAGCAAATGGGCGATTCTGGTGCTACCGACATTGGAAATAATGTGACGTGGACTATTGTGTTAGAAGACTACTTCGCCCAGACTGGTGAAAAGGCGAACGGGTTGGCGATCATGCACAAACGTGCGGAGAGTATCTTTACTCGCCGCAAGACCTACATTGACCTGCCTGTGATTGTGGGTTCGGGTGCAGTTGCCTTCCTGAACGCCGGTTCTTCAAGCCTGTTCACTGACCACCAGCTTGCCGCTACCGCACTTGGTGTTGGGTCACTTGTGATCGGAGTTCTGAACACGATCGGCACCTATTTCGGATGGGCGAAGCGTGCAGAGGGACACCGCATGTCTGGAATCCACTATGCGAAGCTGTACCGTTTCATCAACGTGGAGCTGCGTCTGCCCCGCGAGCAGCGTATGCAGCCCGGTGATTTCTTGAAGTACGTGAAGGACCAGTACGATCGTCTTGCCGAGTTGAGTCCGATGATCCCGAGTTCGATCACGACGAGCTTCTCGAAGCAGATGGAAAAATACAAGGATATCTCGAAGCCCGAAGAGACGAACGGACTGAACAAGATCTCGATCTTCGTAGACTCTGCGAATGAGCTTGGAAACGCCATCAGTCCTCTCCCTCCGCCGCCGTTTGAGATGAAGATGAAGGCAACGCCATCTTCGTAACCTTGTATTCACGCTTCTTGTACAGAGAATTCCTCTGACCGAACTGCCTTCTGAACTGTGGGTCAACGATATCAATAATTACCGGGTGAACGGTTCGTACTTTCTTCTCGGTACGCAATATCCTTCCAACAACTTGATCAATGTCGGGACGTGGTGTTGCCATAAGAAGAGTATTAAGGGATGGAACATCAAATCCTTCGCGACACATTGAATAGGTCGCAATGAGAATCGCCTTCGTCTTACAGTACTCAGTGCGAACATCTGACTTAACGGCCGTGCTAAGAATACATGCCTTCTCTTGCAACTCCGTAGTCAGTCCTGCTAGAAGATCCTCGCAGTGCTGAACTCGGTCCGACAACACAAGCATCTGACGATCTGTATCCATCACATCCTCAATGATGCGACAGAGCCACGCAGTTCGGTCTGCACATCCCGTGAGTTTGTTTACCATGATTGGGACAGATACCATACCCTGCGAGGACGTTACAATCTCATTGAACTCAGCGTCATCGTTCTGATACTCATAGACCTCGACATTCACCTTCGTGTCGACAGAGTCACCTGTGTCCGACTTGTAGAGAAGCGGTCCGAGAAACCAGTGAATCGCATACATCAACTTGTCCTTGCGATCGGGTGTGGCCGACAACCCAAGCATGTATTTCGAAGTGACCTTGGGTAGTGCCTGAACAAAGACCTCGGACGCGATGTGGTGGCATTCGTCCACGATCACCAGGCCGATTGGCTTGAAGAGATTGATGTCCAACTCCTTCATCGAGAGGGTCTGGAGCATCACAATCACAATGTCCTTGTCTGCAACATCACATACATCCGCCTGAACACGGCCGATACGCGCATTCGGGAGGAAGGCCTTTACTCGGTCAATCCACTGGTCGCGGAGGAAGGAGTTGTGAACGACGACCAACGTGGGGAGGCGAAGACGAGAGGCGATATAGAGTGCACAGACTGTTTTGCCGCCTCCCGTGTGGAGCGAGATAATCCCATCATGGGGTTGTGGAAACAGGAAGGAGTTGACGACGGGAATCTGGGCAGGTCGGATGGAGCCTGCGAAGGTCCAGTGGGCTTCTGCAGTTTCCGGCACATCTCGCTCGCTCGGGACTTCTCCATATCGCTCAATCCCAAAGTGTTTGGGAAGGTAGAGATACTTCTTGTCTTCGTGGTAGACGGGATACTTGGGTTGAAACTGTGGCTTGACGATCGAGAAGGGCCTAACGGTAAGAGCCTTTTTGAGCGCCAGTTCGCTTGAGTCTTTGATTCGTTGGTAGCCATGGATGGTTAACATTGCTCTCTTCTTATTCAGTGTAGGAAAGTTCGTTTTTACTCCTCCTTGGTCACAAGCGTGCGGCGGACCGAGTAGTCGAACGTGATGTGGACGAGGTTATCGATCGCCGAATTCAGGCCGTCGCTACTGAGGTCACTAACGTTGTAGAGCACCGACGGAAACAGAGCCGAGTTAAACTGGATCTGCTCGAACGGCTCATCATCATGGATAAGCGAGCGCAGGAGCGTGCGGACAAAGTGCGGGCAGCGCGAACGGTCGACCGTGGACTTGTAACGCAGATTCTGCGGGGTCTTGAAGAACTTGGACGTGATCTCAACCAGGTCGGGGTAAAGGGGATCCGTGGTGAAGGTGATAAGGTCATCGGCCTCGCGCTTGTCGGCATCGCGGATCACGAAGATGGAGAGCAGGTTCATTTGATACTCTACGGAGGTCCGCATTTAAATCGGACCGTCGTAGTCAGGTGCGTCCATGTCTTGATCACGTTCGCGATTCCCTTGAGCCATGTGATCACCATAATCACCTTCATCCGCATTATGATCATCGTCATCCGGGGCATCACGCGGTGCACCGACGCCGATGTCTACATCTGGCTCGACTTCCTCTAGCGGCCCAAGTTCCCTTTCAATCTGTGCAGAGAAGACATCGCGGTCTGCGTTGGTAATGATGTAAGGGGCCATGCCGCGGTCGAGCAGGTCCTTAGTGATTTGACGCTGGCTGTCCGTCATCTCGCGTAGGCGGTCCGTGAACAAGTGACGCTCCTTCGCACGCAGAGTGTTGGTTTCTGTCTTCGCATCCTTGAGTTGCGCAAGTAATGCAAAGAGTGTGAGGTCCTTCTCACGAAGCTCCTCGTAGGTACGGCGCTTCACTGGATCCTTCATGAGTCCAGTCATCACCTCCTTTAGCAGTCCCTCTGCGATATCACGCAGCAAACTAGGCTTCTGTGTAACGTCGATGGATGAGATGTCGACATCCAAGTGAAACACATCCTTCAGCCGCTGCACAATCATGAGGTTCGTGCGCCATGAATCACCTTCTGTCTTGGCTACACCAGAGAGTCGAATGCGCCTCTGAATATCCTTCACGTCGGGAATAACCAACTTCGGTGGCGCAACAACAACCGCGGGCAGAGGGACAGTCGAAGGGCGAGGACGGACCTTATCAAGCGGCACAACAGGCTGACCCACAATCGGAGGAATGGCCGATGCCCAGACGGAGCGGGGGTTTCCGCACGGAGGAAACGAGGTCACAGTTCCCAACTGAGGCGGAAGGCGAACTGGAACCAACCCAACAGGTGGAGGAGAGGGTGGGTGAAGGACAAACTCAGACTTCGCACGAGCCAACGGTGCGGAGAATGCAGGCATCAACTTCTTAATGATCGCAACTACACCCTTGCGAACCGCGGTCGATTCACTGAGAACACCACGCATCACGGCAACACTCGGACCCTTGAAGGATGTAGGATACGCCTCAAACGTCTTGCGCAGGACCATCATCAGGCTATCGATCACAGTCGGTGCTTTGTCTGAGTCTGTATCGCGGGGAAAGCCATCAATCTTCAGGGGCAGAGAACCGAAGGAGCGGCGAGGCACAAGGCTGGGGAGATGAATCTGGAGGAGAAGTGCTGTGGCCGCAATTCCGATCATGCCGCGCGCCTTTCCATCACGGTCACGCGACCGCAGAGAATCCGCCATCACACGCGCCTCCTGAAGGACAGGGAGTAATTGGTCCTGTGAAGGAAGGACTTGAAGAAGCGAAACCAAGAGAAACACTGTTGAATCAGCTGGTTCGTTCACATCGAAATACTCCTGAAGAGAGCGCAGCTTGGAGGTGAAGGTCAGAGTGGAGTGTCCGTGGAAGGACTGCTCCTCCAACGCATCTGCATGTTTGAGCATACGGCCCTCCTCTGAGAAATCCTCCTGATTGACCAGCACATCACGGTTGACCTCCTCGCCACAGACCTTGCAGACACGCGAACCATCAACGCGAACCGTCCAGGTATCGTAGAACCTAAGCCGGTCAGCCATGTCGCCGTTTAGAATCGCAAGAGTATGGTCGCACACCACGAACAGTCCCTCGGCATCCGTGGTAATCTGATTCGCATGCGGCGCATCACGAGTGAGTGTCTTCAGTGCCTTGAGTTTGTCCTCGGGGAAGCGGTCATCGTCCTTGAGAATCGCCACAACCTGTTCGCGCAGCTGAGAGCTGGACCGCGCAGTATACTTCTCATAGGTGACCTTGGTGGACGTCTTGGTTCGATGAGCCGCCTTCAGGGCTCGAGTATAACTGACCAGGATATCATTCGATGTGGACTCCTTCCACTGCTCGCGGTTCCGGTATCCAATCTGATGACGCTCCTGCTTCACGATATCCAACGGTAGGCACTTGCGATCGTAGCGGATGAATTTGCCCTTGTCGTAGACCTCCCACTGCCGCACAACCCCCTGAATCGCAAAGTCATTGAACGTAAGACCGACAAGCTTGCACTGGTCGTCCTCTACATCGGGGAAGCGAATATCCCCAAGTTCAGACACGGGAAGCATCTCCACCGTTCCCGCGTTACCTGCGAGGGACTGAATCATCTTCACGACCAGATGACCACCGTCCTCTTGGGTGGACAGCCACTTGCGCGCAGCCAGACCGGGAAAATACTTGTTCCCATACTGCTCGACAATGTTCGACGAAGGCGGCGGGTTCTCACCCTCTTTGAAGGGCAACTCAATTGGGGCCGGCATCGTGTCGACCACCTCCTTCTTTGGAAACCGCTGCTTCCACAACTCCCACGGAATCGCATCCAAGGCTACATCGTAAATCTTCAGGTACTTGCGTCCCTCACCATACGGGTCCTGTGTAACAGGCACACCATGGAGCATCACCGCCTCCAACTCCGGAATCACGTTCGCAAGGGGCTCATTAGTCGGGATGAACTTCTCCTTGTTGGACTCGAGAAACGGGTGCTGTGAGAGCGGGTCAGGAATCGGAAGTGAACGCTTCTTCAACCAATAGCCCCGGAACGTCAGGAGGTCTGCAGTTCCATCGACCGGTGCGGCCATCACATCGAGCCGTCCATCCTCGTGGCGCCGTGTCTTGTTCGCGATAAACCGGGGCAGTGCACGGATAGGGTTCTTACCCTCTGTGTCTACGAATGTGGTTGCGATATCTATCGGGTATGGTGTTCCCTCGCTCGCAACGTACGGCATCGGCAACGCAGTCAACATGCGAGGATATCCGTTCGCCTGACGAATTGCCTCCGGTGAAAAAAGAGGTTCCCAATTACCCTTGAAGGAATACTCATTCAGGTCCGCTGACTGATACACTGGGGAAATCCACGGAAACGAGCGCAAGGACTTGGGCACAGTGACCTCATATCCTTCGGTCGTCGTGGTTACATAGGTTTCATACAAATCGCGAATACGGTCAACCTCTTTATCAATCTTCTCAAGTTGTGCGCGTGTCGTGCGTCCTTTGGGAATCATATGCTCAAATGCATCCGTCACTTGTTCGTTCAACGTGTAAAAGCGAACCTTCTCGCCTCGCTGAACCTCTTCGTCAAATTCAATCACATCCCCAATGAGCTCTACGTCTGTAGCCTCAAACGTGAGAAACTCGTTCTCCATTATACACCCCGAAGAACTGTTTCACACAACGCCAGCGCCTCCGTCTGAAAGCGCTCCATCACCGCATCCGGCTTGCCCTTCGTCCTGAACTGAAGGATGAGCTTGGCCGTCAGTGGGTGGTCGATGCGATACGACACATACTCCACCAGACCCGCAGCATCGTAGAGAATGGCCTGCGCCAGTGCACCAAGCGTGTGTCCCTCTGTCGTCGTTTCCACCACATAGGCTCCTGACTCATCCTTAGACACCGGAAGCTTCACGAACTCAGTCACCTTCTTCTTCAGCACCTCAACGGCCGTGCGCACCAGGTCACGCGCCGACTGCACACCGATGCTCTCAACTGTGAAGTCAAAGTGATTGGGCCGCTCATTCTCATCACGAGCATACGACCGCTGAATTAGATGGTTATCAAAGATGCGAACATCCTCACCCGTCCGGCTCAAGATGAAGGAGTCGCGGTCAGCCTTCGCACGTGTTTCGTCGATGTGATTGCGGAACGTCGACACGCAGACCTGTGATGCACCGGTCATCGCCAGTCCAAGTCCGCACTCGATGTGAAGAGCCTCGTTAGGCTTGAGAGTCAAGAAATACAGTGGCGTCCCCAGGTCACGATCACGCAGGAGAACCGTGTTGCGAGGACCATTCGCTACGAAGTCATCCGTCGTAACCTCGCGACTCTCGGGACCAGGCATGAAGCGAACCATGAGCTTCGTGTCGCGAATCACATCGCCCTCAGACGCCTTGACGTTGACGGGCAGCATCTCCACCCGGTGCTTCAGCATCTCATGAATCATCTGCGAGCTGTTCTCGCGAATCACGACATCGCGAATCACGACAGTGGGAATCTCGGCGAGCAGGATACGACGAAGCGCATTGACGAAGGGGACAGGGGTCTTGATACATTCGAAACTAAGACGGTAGCCGTTGAGTGACTCACGGACATTGTCGATTAAAGCCATACTTGTCTTACTGTTTCGTTCTTTTAACTTTCGTTTTTTCGGGAACTCACACAATGAGCCAGCCAATCTTGTTCTATAGCAACCGGGATGGGAATAGCAAGCAGATCATCGACACGCTCACGGCTCTTAACAAGCAGAACCTCTGTCGAATGGTTGAGATCGAGAGTGTCCATCGGTCGCAGCTTCCGGCGTTTCTGAAGAGCGTGCCGACTCTGTATCTCCCCGATACGAAGGATGTTTATGTGGGCAAGGACATCTTTGGATACATCTCCAAGCCTGTCGCGGCTCGTCGTGAGGTGCCGAACAATGCACCTGGTAAGCCTGGTGCTCCAGCCACTGCGGCTACAGGTGAACTCGAGTCCTGGTCGTTCTCAACTGCGGGTGGGTTCTCAGATTCGTACTCAAGCTGGGATGGGAAGCCGAGCACAGGTGACCAGCTGTTTTATACCTACCTCGGTGGTGAGCCTGTTGCACCCGGTCCCGCAGAGCCGCAGACGAAGCAGAGCTACGAGGGGGACAAGGGTGGTCGCAACGAGGATGTCGGCGCCCGGCTCAAGCGAATCCAGCAGGCGCGGGACAATGAGTTCAAAGGAGTTACACGTCAATAAACAATAAAAGCAATGGCGAGTAAGAGAGAGCTTCTGTCCCTGTTTTTTGACCAGTGGGAGGCCTTTCTCGATGAGCTTATCCGAGTCTTTCCAACTGACGCTGATTTTCCTCGACTGAAGTCATACCTCCGCATCGGCCGAACCGTCAACCCTAAGCGCGTGATTGCCGCAGTTCAAAATCACATGTTCCCGTTCGAGAAGCTTGTCCGTGCAAAGAACGCAGACTACTTTCTGAAGTATCCGTTCAATGAATATGAAGACAAGCAAGATATTTCATATGTGATTAGGAAGGTCAAGAACCTATGGTTCGAGCTTTCCCCGCCTAATCAGAATGCGCTGTTTGAATACATTATTCTACTGATTGATCTGCTTCACCGCCACCTTGAGGCGTAGCAATCAACTCCGCAATACCCGCTTCAACATTCCCAAAATTCCTGAAGAGAATCTGATTCACCTCAGCAGGCGACCATTTATAGTTCAGCGACGGATCGTTCACGACCGTGTCTGAATCGTAAAAAGACCGCACCATCTCCTGAATCACAGCGAGGTTGCACTTCTTGAAGTTCACAATCATATCGATACGCCCAGGCCGAATCAGTGCACGGTCGATCCGCTCAGGGAAGTTAGTCGTAACGGCCAGGATACGACCATTCGCCTCCAGAGTTCCATCGAGCAGGTTCAGGATGAACGCCAGATCAATCACATCCTTATCCTCCTCCTTGCGGTCGAAGAAGTCATCCTCCTTCTTCTTGGGTTCTGTCTGCGGCTTCTTCCACTCACGGCGCAGGACCGTATCACCCATCGCATCAATGTCCTCAATCACGTAAAGTCGCTCGGACACTGGAATCGTATACTTCTCCGTCTGAACGCCATTGTAGACGTGAATCTCATCGTTGAAGAACAGATGTTGAAGCTGAGCCTTGGTTTTGATCTCAGAGAGCTGGACGTTAATGATGTGACGCTTTCCCTCGTTCGCAATGGCCTTGATGGTTGACGTCTTGCCCACGCCCGGTGGACCGTGAAACATGAATCCCAGTGTGTAGGGAATACCCTTCTGGTCATACCAATCACGCCGGTTCAGGAAGAAGTTCACGCGGTCACGCACTTGGTCACGCTCCTCGAAGAACACGTTCTTGAAGGTCCGGTTCGTCGTGAACTTGGCCTTTGAGTAGACCAGGTGGGAGGTCGGGAGTGGATTCTGAACACCCTTGCTCTTGGTCTGAATCATCTGGTCGAAGTAGTAGCGGTGAGTACCCAGCTTGTTCGCCATTCGTCGCTCATAGTCTGCGTTGCACGTATCGACAAAGGACTGAAGGTGCTGGACGTCGTGGTCGTAGCAATACAGCTTAAACTTGACCATCTCTAGCTGCCCATCGGTAATCTTCATCTCCTGGAGTTCGAAATACACGTCCGCCTCTAGACAGACAGGGTCATACTCGTTGGGCAAGTAATCGTGCTGCGAAACAGCCAACAGACTCCGCATGGCCGGGAGCGTGGTCACATACTGAACCACCGCATCCATTCGGGACGCATAGATTCCCTGAACGGGCTGACCTCCACGATTCTGCGCAGTCACTACTCCACGCTCACAGGTGATGGATGCGCGAGGTGTCTTAACAATCGACTGTGGAACCGCTGGTCGCCCACGACGGGGACAGAACATCGCGGACGCCCATGCAGACCATGTGGGATAGGTCCGGACAGCCAAATCAAATCCATTGAGAGCCATCATGTTTAACATCGGATTCTTACCGGCGCCAATCTGAAGCGTCATTTGCGCCTTCAGAAGGTCGTTGACTGCCTGCATGGTTGTTTACCCAAAGGTCTGTGTAATACACTTGTCTAGCGTGGCTCCCGTTTGGTGAACGGGCTTCGTGCGCCGCAGACGCAGTTCCTTCGAGGCCTTCTCAACCGTATCCTGCGACAGAGTGACGTAGCGCTTCACATCACGCACGGGACCCTGAACATTCATGGTTGGAACATGAAGGCGAATCGGTGGGAGAACAACGGACACCAAGTCATCGGACGTCGCAAGATACTCGCGATACTGCTCGATGTCCAGAGGGCCTCCGAACATTCGAAGCACGGTGCGGGGTGGTGCGGGAGTCAGCTCCTTCTTCGTGTAGAGAGTGCGATACATGTCCGCAAGCAGGCAATGACGAGTCCACCTCACCGTGTCTGAATGATGGGTGTCTGCATAGAGATACGCAAGTCCGCACTCGGGGGAGCAGAAGTGCCCCTCGCAGGTATACATGTTCTCATACGCATCGTAACTGATGGGAAGAACACATGCCTTCCAGTTGAAGCCAGAGCAGCACCAGAAACAGGCTGCGGAGTTGTAAGATGGGGACTTGACTCGCGTCAGAATCTCCTTCATAGTGTCGGTATTGAACCGCTCGCTGACGCGGGACGTTTCAACGGCCGAGAGAATATCAGAATAGGACGTAGACCCTGGCTCCTGCGGAACCGGCGTGTTCTCCTCCACCGGGAGGCGCAATGAAAACACCACTGGTGCTTCTTGAATTTGTTTGCGGGGCATTTATTGTTGTTGGTGAAGGGTGTTTAAGCGTTAGATAGTTTTGCTTCGAGAACTGCAACTCGAGCCGCTAGCTCTTTAACTGCAGCAATAAGTGGTGTTACAAGCGAAGCATATCCAAGCGTTAACGTTGGTTCAGTTTCGCCATCTTTAGTCATTGAACCTACAAATTCTGGAAATACTTGTTGAACTTCTTGTGCGATGAGCCCGAGATGTTTTGTATTTGTTGTATCTGTTTTGGTAGTGTAATACACTGGTGTAATGTGGTTAAATAGCGAAATAGCCGACGTCAGTGGTGCGATGATGTTCTTCAATTTTAAATCTGACGCAAAGTTCCAAGCTGTTAACGAACCAGACGCTGCATTTGATAAATATGCAACTCCACCTGCTGGGACCCCAATAACAGTGTTAGTACTAGTGTCAAGACCCCAATATGAGTACGTTGATGTGCCTGACTGATATGAAAAAAAATACCCGGACCACGCGGCAACTGATCCTCCAACCGTTAAAGTATATTGGTTAGGATTGGTTCCTATTCCAACCCTACCTGGATATGTAGAGCCAGGGGATCCGATCGCAAACGGACGATGCGAAGTAAACGTACTCCCATCGTTTAAACCGAATAGTATGAAAAAATTCTGCCCATCGTTTCGAAGCATAACGGCGTTAGAATTGCTTGCAACATATCCATACGTCATGAGGAGTGCCGTCGCGCTCGCCGCGGTTACATTGGATACTGAAATATTTGGTGTGCCCGACAAGCCGGTTGCGTTACCTGTTAATGCACCAGTGAACGTGGATGCATAGATATTGCTAACCGGACGAGCAGACTCACCGATTGAAGTAATCGCTGCAGATGCAGTGTTTGAAATGGTCGTCACACCGGAGATCGCGCCAGCTAATGCGAGGGATGATCCAGTGATCGTACCTACTGTAATAGCTGGTGTACCTGTTAATCCGCCTGCAGTTGTCGCGGTGGCTGCGTTACCTGCAAACGTAGATCCACTTGTTATACCGGTGATTCCAGAATATGCTACGTTTGTCGCGGTATCTGCATTACCCGTTAATGCGCCAGTGAAATTCGACGCAACAACCTGTTTCCACCTAGTACCAGTTATTCCCAGGTTATATGTATCGGTTGCAGATGGATTATGAGTTCCCGAAGTGATACCATTAGTACTCAATCCAAGTGCACCCGATGATGTGATCGCACCGCAGCTAATTGTACCGGCACTTATAGAATAGCCAGTGCCGTTTCCTGCACCAACAGTCATTGTTGTTACATTTGTACCCGTTGTAGCCGTCACATTGAATGTGTTTGCCCCGTTGTTAATCGAGGGTGCCGTGATGGCTCCGCAACTCAACGTTCCCACTCCCGAAACGTTTTGATTCGTCAGGCCGATGCTAATGCCGTTAATGGTTGAACTGCTCGGACCCGTGAATCCTCCCCCCGCCGTGACGAAGTTCGTTGCTGAAAACGATGGACCGGTGAAACCAGCCGAAGTGGCGATCGCGCCACTCGCGTTGAGTGTCGTGACTCCGGATAGAGCGCCGCCCATACCAAGACTCGTAACTCCTGATACAGCGCCGTTGTTCAGTGTTACACCGGATACCCTGCTCGATGACGTCGAGTCGGTGTTGATCGACGGACCGGTGAAACCAGCCGAAGTGGCGATCGCGCCACTCGCGTTGAGTGTCGTGACTCCGGATAGAGCGCCGCCCATACCAAGACTCGTAACTCCTGATACAGCGCCGTTGTTCAGTGTTACACCGGATACCCTGCTCGATGACGTCGAGTCGGTGTTGATCGACGGACCGGTGAAACCAGCCGAAGTGGCGATCGCGCCACTCGAGTTGAGTGTCGTGACTCCGGATAGAGCGCCGCCCATACCAAGACTCGTAACTCCTGATACAGCGCCGTTGTTCAGTGTTACACCGGATACCCTGCTCGATGACGTCGAGTCGGTGTTGATCGATGGACCGGTGAAACCAGCCGAAGTGGCGATCGCGCCACTCGCGTTGAGTGTCGTGACTCCTGATACAGCGCCGTTGTTCAGTGTTACACCGGATACCCTGCTCGATGACGTCGAGTCGGTGTTGATCGACGGACCGGTGAATCCGGCTGATGTGGCGATCGCGCCACTCGCGTTGAGCGTTGTAACTCCTGATACAGCGCCGTTATTCAACGTCACGCCTCCGATGCTATTTGAGGTTCCAGCTGTAGTGATGTTTGCACCAGCACCTAGACTCAATGTAGTTCCGTTAAGCGTAAACAGTGGGTATGCGGTAAGATGTGTTGAATCACCTCCTGTTGTGATCAGCTGATTCGTTGTTGCGTAGTTAGTCACCTGCATCAGGCCCTGTACACCCTGTAGGCCCTGTTGCCCAACCGGACCTGTTGGCCCTTGTAGACCCTGGACCCCTTGGTACCCCTGCACGCCCTGCGGCCCGCCGTAGGGGTTATATACACTCACCTGCTGTGATTGAAACTGTGCAGATGCACCGGTCTGACCAGCACCGGCATATGCGGTCACGATGCAGTAATAGGACGCACCTGTAACAGTGTTCGTATACGTATCGGATAGCTGAGAAGATGTATAATTGATCGGTCCCTTCACGATCGCTGTGACGCCCCAGATGATTGAATAAAGGGTCACTGAAAAAGATAACGCCGATGGACTAGACCCAAGTGTCCATGAGTAGGTAATTACGTAACTACCTGGTCCACCGCTTTGCAATGTTGTTGCAGTGACGCCTGCAGGTGCACTCATCTTACTTTCTCAAAACGAAAAGAAGCCCGACCACCCTACCACACATCACGCACGATGGACCTCACCAACTACCAACGCAAGACGCACCGCGAGCACATCCTCAGCCTTCCCGACACCTACATCGGCAGCATCGAAACAGCAACTGAAGAGGTGTTTGTTCGCGATGGAGACAACTTCAAGGCCGCAACCATCCCCGTCAATCCTGGATTCTACAAGCTGGTCGATGAACTGCTGGTGAACGCTCACGACCAAGTGATCCGTCTGCGTCAGAAAAACTCTGAGAACCCGGTGAAGAACATCACAATCAACTGCGACGCAGAGAGATTCAACATCATGAACGACGGCGAGCCCATTGACGTCGCGGAACACCCGGAACACAAGGTCTGGATTCCCCAGATGATCTTCGGAGAACTGCTGACGTCGGCGAACTACAACAAGGATGAGAAGAAGCTAGTGGGCGGTAAGAACGGTTATGGAGTCAAGCTGGTCAACATCTTCGCGAAGGAGATGGCGGTGGAGGTCATCGACCAGGCACGCGGCCTCGCCTACTCACAGGTCTTCAAGAAGAACATGACGGAGATTGAGAAGCCAACCATCAAGAAGAGCAAGCACAAGTCGCAGGTCTACGTCGGGTGGTGGCCAGACTTTGCGCGGTTCGGAATGACGAGCATCACAGAGGACATGCAGCACCTGATCGAACGCCGTGTCTACGATCTGGCGATGACTCTGGGCAAGGAGGTCAAGGTAAGTTGGAACGGTACGCCAGTCAAGTGTAAGAACCTAACTGAGTATGCGAAGGCGTTCGGCTGCGATCCCGTAGTCTACGAGTCGCCAAATGAGCGGTGGCACATCGCGGTGACCGATAGCCCGACGGACAAGCAGTTCAGTATGTCCTTCGTCAACGGCATCTGGACCTCGAAGGGAGGCACGCACGTGGACGCAGTGTTCTCGCAGGTCGTGAATCACGTGGTGGAGTATCTAGAAACGAAGAAGAAGATCAAGGTCAAGCCCGGCCTGGTGCGCGACAACCTGGCGGTATTCGTGACCTCGATGATCGAGAACCCGAGCTTCACGAGCCAGACGAAGGAGACGCTGACGACCAAGCAGTCGGCGTTCGGAAGCTCCCCGAAGTTGAGCGAGGATACGCTGAAGAAGATCGTGAGCAAACTGAGCCTGGTCACCACGATCATGGAGGCGCAGTCTGCGAGGGATGCGAAAGACAATTCGAAGACAGATGGAAAGAAGCAGTCCCGTATCACGGGTATTCCGAAGCTGGACGATGCCGTGCTGGCTGGAACGAAGGATTCGGCCAAGTGTACGCTGATCCTCACGGAGGGAGATTCAGCAAAGGCGATGGCTCTGTCGGGTTTGAGCCAAGAGCAGCGTAAGACGTTCGGTGTCTACCCGCTCAAGGGCAAGGTGCTGAACGTGAAGGACACCTCGGACTCCAAGGTCGAGCAGACGAAGGAGATCGCAGAGCTGAAGAAGATCATCGGTCTGACGTCAGGCAAGAAGTATACCAGCGTGGCCGATCTGCGCTACGGGTCGATCATGATCATGACCGATCAAGATCTGGACGGCAGCCACATCCGCGGTCTGCTAATCAACCTGTTCCACGAGCTGTGGCACGAGCTAATTGCGATTCCCGGATTCTTGACCTACATGGCGACTCCGATCGTGAAGGCGACGAGGGCACGCGGAGGAGCCAAGGGCGACGTGGATACGAAGGTGTTCTACTCACAGTACGAGTATGAGCAGTGGCGCAAGGATAACTCGACCTGGAAGGTCAAGTATTACAAGGGACTGGGTACGTCGACGCGCGACGAGGCCAAGGACTACTTCGCCAAGGTCAATGCAGTGAAGTTTGACTACACCCCAGAGTCGGATCCGGCGATTGATCTGGCGTTCAACAAGCAGCGTGCGGATGACCGCAAGACCTGGCTCAAGTCCTACGATCACACGGCGTTGATCCCCGCAGGCAACAAGGTAAAGTATGACGAGTTCGTACACAAGGACCTCATTCACTTCAGCTACTACAATCTGGAGCGATCCATCCCGTCGATCATGGACGGACTGAAGACGTCGCAGCGCAAGATCCTCTATGCTGCCTTCAAGCGAAACCTGACTCAGGAGATTCGCGTTGCTCAGTTTGCAGGCTACGTGTCGGAGCACACAGGCTACCACCACGGTGAGGCCTCGCTGAACGAAACCATTGTCGGCATGGCGCAGGACTTCATGGGAGCCAACAACATCCCGTGGCTGGTTCCGCAGGGACAGTTCGGGACGCGCATTCAAGGCGGCAAGGATGCGGCTTCTCCCCGTTATATTCACACCTACCTGCAGCCGAATGTTCGCAAGCTGCTGCCGCCGGATGACTTTGATGTGCTGAAGTACCGTGACGATGATGGACTACCTGTTGAGCCGGAGTGGTATGCACCGGTGCTACCGATGCTTCTGGTCAACGGTTCCCGAGGTATCGGCACTGGGTATTCGACGTACATTCCGCCCTGCGATCCGAAGGTGATCAAGCACATGTTGATCCGGAAGATCCGGGCAGGGCATCCATTGAACTCTACAAAGCTCGTACCGTACTTCGAGGGCTTCAAGGGCACGTATACGGAGGAGGGTGTGGTGGGTGTATTCAAGAAGGAGAAGGACGACTTCGTGGTGACGGAGCTCCCACCGGGCACGTGGACTGCGGACTACCGCGAGTGGCTGGAGAAGGAGCTGGCCGAGGGACGCATCAAGGACTTCAGTGATACGTCGACGGATCGCGACATCTGCATTCGGATCAAGGGTATTGAGGAGGCAGTCCTGGTCAAGTCGCTAACCACGAAGATCAAGACTACGAACATGCATGCCTTCAATGCGAAGGGTGTGATTACCAAGTATGATACTCTGAACGACATCCTCAATGAGTTCTGGAGTGTGCGCCTCAATCTATATGAAACGCGCCGGCTCCATCAGATTGAAAAGCTGGAGAAGGAGGTTCCGTATCATGAGGATATCGTTCGCTTCATCGAGGGACAATGCATGGACAAACCTGTTCCTGATCTGCGCCGCAAGACGAAGACGGAATGTGAGGCTCTGTTGACGGAGCACAAGTACACTCACCATGCAGAGATTCTGCGTCTGCCGGTATCTTCGTTCACAGCGGAGGTTATGGCCAAGCATCGCGCGGATCGCGAGAATGTGCTGAGCCGTCTGGAGCTGTTGCGCCGTACAACGGCTGAGGCGCTGTGGCTTGCTGATTTAGAGTCGTTGTAAACAACAAGAGTATGGACTATAACCAGATCCTGCGTCAAATGGACAAGGCATCGACCGGGTCCTATTCATTCGAACCCCCTGCAGCACCCGTTACGGCACGAGCGGGTGTACAGTTCCAAGGTGATATTCGATTTGCAGGACCCGATATTGGGTCGCGCAACGACGCAAATGCAGTCCAGGCGACACCAAAGACAACGCCAGTTAAGCATTACGTGGTCATCGACACATCACAGCGTAACTGGGTTCTACAGCCCAATCCATACAGTAACCTTATCTACAGTTTCGGAATGACCTCTCTCAATGGATATTCGCCACCCGTGTACTCGAACAATCCATTCGTACCTACGTTCGGAACAGACTCAAACGGGGTCCTGAATACCCAACCCGGAAAGCCAAATACGCAGGGATGGTATTTATCCAATGTTTTTTACCCTGCGTACAATTCATCCAAACCGAAGGGTAACTTTTTAGCGTACGATACAGGATATACCGTCAACCCGTCTGGTCTTGGGTTCGGCAGCGTCTTTCTACCGTCAAACGTTCAGTCAATCCGCCTCGTGCGCGCGCTTCTTCCACAGCGTCAATTTTTGGGCGTTCCGATCCTCGTCAATTCGAATGCAACCGCATACGATCTCAGTAACTTCGGTCCGACTGGACCGGTGCAGTCAAACCTAGTGAACACTCCGCACTCGACCTTCGCAACCTACCCATATCTGCTCTTCAATCTGAACGAGTATTATGGAAAGTATGTAGGGGGTAACGAGGCGATGCGTCGAGCGTTTTCAGTGATGACGCAGAAGACCCGCACCCAGAACAGTTTCGCATCGGCTGCATTGGGTGTTCAGCATTATGACTACGAACCGTGGAATGAGGAGGCATTGGTTCTTCAAAGTCCGATTACGAACCTCAATCAATTGAAAATCACAATCACAGACCCAATCGGGAATCCGTTCACACACAATGATGGCCTGAACATCACGCTTATTCAAACCGATTCAAACGGCTTGTTCCTAAAGTGTATCACAGGTACGAACCAGTATTTCAGTAGTAACGATCTGCGTATAGGTGATCGAGTTGTATTCGATCCTGTTACCCTGTCTAATATTATCAAATCTCCACTGTATTCCAGTAACGTGGACAAGGTTTCGTTCGCAACTGCGCTTGCTGGGTCCTCGTTCCCTGTGCTTCAGCTACTTGACTATGTAAAGGATAACACTGGTCAATATGTTGCTCGTAGTTCTAACAGCACTACAAACACCTTGCGCCAATCATCCTATGTAGCCTCGTTCAACGGGTTTATGATTCCGAATTTCTTGACGACGAGTCTGGACGGTAGTGTGACGCAAACCTACTCGAATGCGCCAGATGCAGTCATTTATTCGATCTTCTCCTTCCCCATTCAATACAATTTCAATCCAGCTCAATTCTCTTCAAATCTCCCATTCATGAACACATCACTCCAACCAACCTATACACTCGAGTTGACGTGTCTTGAACCCGATACCGCTTCTCTCGGCGGACACATTACGCAGTGACGTAGTAATTTCCTCCCTCTACACAAATGTCGTCACTGGTGCAATACTGGGTCAACAGTCTGGCCGACTTTTACACTGGGACAGCCATCCCCGATGCCCCGAAGCATACTGGGCGCCTTCCGCTGTCGGACAGCGAGGAGAAGCTCCCGATTCCGCGCGGGACACTGTACAACGATGACGAGCCGAAGATGATTCCTGGACTTATCCAGGAGCAGATTCAGTATCGTCACAACAATACGCCTCTGAACACGCTGTTCTTCAGCGAGAGCAACATGGACAACCTCCAACAGAAGATCCACGACGCGGTTCTCGAGATGAGCAAGGGTGAACACAACCTCAGTCGTCAGAGCGAGGCGGACCTGATGCTCATCATGCGCAGCTACTACCTTCAGTATGCTGAGAACAACCCCGATGAGGTGGCTCGCGAGTTGGACCAGCTGAACCAGCGCGTCGTTGCATATGCATCGAACCGTATCATGGTGGAGATTGTGGCCTACAAGCGCTACCGCAAGGACATCCTCGATTTCCCTGAGCCGATTGCACGTCCTGTGGATATGCATATCTTCGGAACGCGCACCGGAGAACTCAAATCATTTCTGTAAGCTGGACAATGATCCGCTACGGCGACCGAGTCTTCCTCCATGAAGGATCCAAGTGGTTTCTCTGGGAACCTTCGTGGAAGCTCTATCGCCCTATAGATGGGCTGCGCTGGACAGGCACCGAACTACGACTCGATGACCGCGCATACTGCACAGACCCTCTAGACGATCTCTATGGCTTCGGCACGGAGCGAATGTACAATCGCTGCTTCAACCTCAGTCAGAACTTCTCTGATGTGGAAAACGCCAAGCCCGTTCCCTTTCTGACCATTGGAACACCAGAATGGTTCCGCGACCGTCCACTGGCTCTCACGCCCTGTGCCCCAAGGGATGTCGAATCCTGGAAGCGGCTTAACTTCAGGCGCCGCACCTGTCGCAAACACCCGCGTCAAACATTTACGAAACGGAACACGAAGTAACATAATGCGAGTGAATTTTATCAGCAGCTTCGGAAAGACTACAGGCGTTTCACAGGACGTCTCTATTCTTCACGGATTAGTCGCGCATGTGCTGGACAAGGATGCGAAAGTTCGGCATATCCCGCACCGGTTTCCTCAGTGTCCACAGGCCGAGGTAAACTTCTTCATTGAGGTCATCAACCCTTCGCTGTTTGCCTATGCGGGTAAGAACATCTGGGTCCCCAATCCCGAATGGACCTATCAGACCTGGGAGCCGTATGCGCGCATGGTCGATGAGATTTGGGTGAAGACGCGCGAGGCCGAGGCGTTGTTCGCAAAGTGGGTTCCAGAGAAGGTGAAGTATGTGGGCTGGACTTCGATTGATAAGGAGTATCCAACGCTGGGAAGCAAGGACCCGAGTCGCGGCATTGTCCCTGTGGGTAAGAACGTATGGCGTCACCCCAAGCCCATCTTTCAGGCGTATACTCGCATTCTGAACCAGAAGCCCGATGTATTTGCTCGCCTTCCGCATCTGACCATCATCCACTCGCCTGACCACGTTCCTCTTGCGGAGCTTCCGGATGAGCTGAAGTCCAAGATTACCGTGCGTGGGGAGGTCGTGTCTGATGAGGAGCTCAAGTCCCTGTTCCACACCTGTGGACTGGTGGTCTGTACCTCTGCTGCTGAGGGGTTTGGGCATGCAGTGAATGAGGCTCTGTCTACCGGATGTATCCCTATTTTGAGCCCCATCCAGCCATTCCGTGAGATGGTGAAGAATGCGATATGGGTGTCGAATGCGAAGGTAATGGCTCATCCGCAGTGCATGGGCGTGCTTGAGGATGTGGACGTCGATTCGCTTGCTGATGCGTTCATCGATTACACCAAGCTAACCGCAGATGAGCATCGGACCATGACGATGGATAGCCGTGAGTCGTATGAGGAGAGGCATGAAACGTTTGTGAAGGCAATGCTGTCGCGCCTCGATTCCCTCTTCCGAGACATTCAGCCCTATTCGCTCGAGGAGAAGCTTCCAAAGGAGGCGGACCTTCCTCCGGTGTCGATTATCACCTTGACTCGTGACCGTCGGTCATTCATTCCTCTGGCGAAGTATTGCTTCCTAGCACAGACCTATCCTGAGCATCTGCTTGAGTGGGTCATCGTTGACGACGGCAAGGACCCTATCAAGGACTTAGTTTCCGACCTTCCGAATGTGACCTATGTATTGGTCGATGAGCCGATGACCATTGGTGCGAAGAGGAACCTCGGGATCTCTCGTGCGAAGCATGATGTCCTTGTGATGATGGACGATGACGATGTCTACCCCAACAACTCAGTTCTCACGCGAGTTGCTCATCTCCTTGCCGAGCCGCGCAAGGAGTGCCTCTTCTCAACAGTGCTTCCATGCTACGAGATTCACGAAACGAAGTCATTTATGAATGTCCCACCTATCACATTGCCGATGTCGCAGCGTGTATCTGAGGCAACGTTGTGTCTTACTCGCAAGTTTTGGAACGATCGTCCGTTCCCCGATATTCAGGTGGCTGAGGGTGACGCATTCCTTCACGGTCGTGAAGACATGTGTCGGGAGTTATCTCCCCAAGATGTGATTGTGAGTTTGTGCCACCGCAAGACCACGTCAAGCCGTAAGCCTCCTGCGATGGAGGCGAATGGCTCTCATTATGGATTCTCCGATGAACTGTTTACGTTGATTTCAGAGATTGCGCTGTGCATCTAAGATGACCCTGGGTCACGGTTTGCAAACGGATAGTTGCCTACACCGGAGAATGGATTGCCTCCGGTCAGTCACCAGAACTTGCGGAACAGACTGCGACGACGTGTGCGGCGTCCACCCACAGGGGTCGCCACTTCCGAGTTCTGTACATGCGACATCCCCGCAAGGTAGCCGCCACGAATGAGGTGGGCCTTCTTCGCGCGAGCACGCAGGGTAGACTTCTTGCCGGTCGTCTTGAGCCCGGCCTTCTTGAGCAGCTTCTTAAGTGTCTTCGCCTTCACTCCGCGACGGCCACCTGACTGGGCTCCGTTGTACGGTCCGGGATACACTCCAGAAATCTGCGTTGCGGGAACAGCGCTACCATCATAAGCAACACGTGTATTTCCAGACATTTATTCATACGCGAGGAAATCCTTACGCGTTAGGGGAATCCCACACACCGTCGGGGCGAACAAGGCCGGCCTGCTCGTTCGAGCCAGATGAGGATGTGGCCGCACCACCGAGCAGGTGGGCCTTCTTCGCACGCTTCGTCAGCGTCGACTTCTTTCCCGAAACCTTAAGACCCGCCTTCTTGAGCAGCTTCTTCAGCGTCTTCGTCTTCACGCCGCGACGACCGCCGGTAGCGAGCATGTACGACTGTCCAACCAGGCCCGGGCCCTCCATCGTCGGGTAGGACGCGTTGCCGTCGCCTGCAAAGCCGCCGCCAGCCTGGCCCGGGGTCGGCATGCTCTCCTCGGCCGAGCCGGTCGACATCGTGTACGGTCCCTGTCCACCGCGGAGGATGTGCGCCTTCTTCGCACGGGCACGCAGAGTCGCCTTCTTGCCCGACACTTTAAGGCCGGCCTTCTTAAGCATGCGCTTGAGCGTCTTAGTCTTCAGTCCGTGCATTTTACTTTTACCGCAGAGAATTGTTTGGTGACTGGGTTAAACCGCGCCCGGACCGCTCGTGATAAGTCCGGCATTTGCGCCACCACGGATGAGGTGAGCCTTGCGAGCACGCGCACGCAGGGTCGCCTTCTTACCGGTCGTCTTCAGGCCCGCCTTCCTCAGCACGCGCTTGAGGGTCTTCGCCTTGAACTGCTTGCCCTTCGGCAGGCGCATCGTACCACGGCGGTGGCGGTGGCGGCGCGAGTGACGGCGGCCGGCCTCCTGCTTCTCCTCCTTCTCCTCCTGCTGCTCCTGCTGCGGGGTCTCCTGCTGCTCATGCTCCTCCTCTGACGAAGATACTTCACTTTCTTGACCACCACGACGATAACGGGCCATTTTTATTAAACACACCACACAATTTACTAGGCTGAGCAAGTAACGCACGCCGAAGGCTCAACAGTGAACTGCTGGGCCTTTGCCGCTGCCTTCGTGCGTAGGTAATAACAACCCGTCTTCAGACCCTGCTTCCATGCGTAGAAATGCATACTCGATAGCTTCGAATAGGTGGGGTCGGCCATGAACAGATTCAGGGACTGCGACTGACATATGAACGGTGCGCGATCGCGAGCCATGTTGATCAGCGTCTTCATGGGAATCTCCCATGACGTCTTGTAGAGCTCACGTAACTCACCGGGTAGTTCGAGCATACCGGAGATTGAGCCATTGTTCGCAATGATTCCTGTGCGAATCTCCGACGTCCACAAACCACGAGCCACGAGGTCCTCGACGAGATACTTGTTGATCACGATGAACTCGCCTGCGAGGACACGACGAGAATAGAGGTTCGAGGTGAACGGCTCGAAACACTCATTGTTACCTAGAATCTGTGACGTTGACGCGGTAGGCATCGGTGCGACCAGCAGGGAGTTGCGCATACCCGACGCACACAACCGACGCAGGCGATCCCAGTCCAGGTATTTTGTTCTGGGCGTTTCGTTCCAGAGATCGAACTGCATCTTGTGTTGGTTCATCGGAGATCCGGGGAACGACGGGTATTCAAGCGCATTGTCCAGTCCCATACTGCGCCATCCATCAGTGGATGCGCCAAGCATACTCGTTGTGGCCGCAGCAAAGTAGATGTTCTCAAAGATCTCGCGGTTCAGGTTCGCTGCGGCTTCTGAGGACCACGACAGGCGCATCATCGCAAACACATCGGCCAGACCTTGGATGCCGATTCCGATGGGACGGTGACGGAGGTTAGACCGCTTGCACTTGTCTGTGGGGTAATACGTCTTGTCGATAACAACATCGAGATTACGCGCCAGAATTGCAGTGTAGGTTCGGAGCTTCTCGAAGTTGAAACGGCCATTTTCGACGAAACGGGGAAGAGCGAGGGATCCAAGGTTGCAGACTGCCGTCTCATCGGCGCTGGTGTACTCGATGATCTCGGTGCAGAGGTTGGAGGACTTAATGGTTCCAAGGTTCTGTTGGTTGGACTTGGCGTTACATGCATCCTTATACAATAGATACGGTGTTCCTGTTTGAATCTGTGCATCAAGAATCATCTGCCACAGCTTCTTCGCAGGGATCTGCTTCATAAACTTACCCTGCTGCTCGTACGTTCGATAAAGATTAACAAAATCAGCACCCCACTTATCAGCCAAGTCGGGACATTCATCTGGAGTCATGAGCGACCACATCTCATCCCTTTCCACGCGTTCCATGAACAGATCGGAGATCCAGAGTCCGTAGAATAGATCCCTAGCCCGCTCATCCTCGTTGCCCGTATTGAGCTTCAGACGCAGGAACTCCTCGATATCGGCGTGCCACGGCTCAAGGTAGATCGCAAACGATCCATTACGCTTACCACCCTGATTCACATATTTCGCAGTGTCGTTGAAGACCTTGAGCATCGGAGTCAGGCCCGTAGACTTTCCGTTCGTGCCCTTGATCGTCGCTCCACGTGCGCGGATGTTATGAACCGACAAGCCAACACCACCGGCCCACTTGGAGATTTGCGCGCACTCGGACAGAGTATTGTAGATCCCGCTAATCGAGTCATCCTCCATCTCAACAAGAAAGCATGAACTCAACTGCGGGTGGTTCGTCCCCGAGTTGAACAATGTGGGTGTCGCATGAATGAAAAAGCCCTGCGACAGCGCATCATACGTCTCCCTCACCCGGGTGGAATCAGTACCATGAAGCTGGATCGCCACACGCATCCACATGTGCTGCGGCCTCTCCCAGATACGGCCATCACGACGCTTAAGCAAATACCCATTCTCAAGGGTCTTGAACCCAAAATAGTCAAACATGAAGTCGCGAGAGTAGTTGATCATCGACTCCAGCTCAAGGTTCTGCGCAACCTTGTAATACTCCTCGGAGATCACGCCCTCATCAAACAACACCTGGACCGAATCAATCAGGCGAGATGGCGACTTCTTCTGATGATTATCGATCACCAGGCGCGCCGCGAGCTTACCATAATTCGGGTGGAAACGGGCCTGCATCATCGCACAGACCTCTGCAGCAAACTCATCTAGTTCGGACGTCTTGATTCCGTCCTGAATCTGCGTGCACACCTTCTGTGCGACCAAATCAGTATTAACATGCTCCAGTCCGTCTGCGAGCTTCTGAATCCTAGTCAGAACCTCGTTGAAAGATACAGGAACACGATCGCCATTGCGCTTTGTTACGTAAATGTGATCAGACATCCGCACTACTCTATCCTCCATCCTTACCTTTAAGCAGGTAAACTTAAAAATTTGATTGTTGGGGGGTGGGCTTGTAGGCGTCTAGAAGCGCGAGCCGATGTCGAACAGCGAGCCATTGTGTTCGTAGTTGTTCGTGTTGACGTAGGTCGCACCTCCATAGTGCTCCACATCGTCCCAGTTGCTCATGTCGGCCTCCTCCTCGAGATCAACAATGGTCTTGATCTTCTTGACGTGGCGACGGGGGTTGACGACCTCCCATCCCTTCGTGTCGTCCTCCATCAGAGGCTCGCAGAGGCAGGGGTAGAGATCTCCGCTCGGGAGCTGGATGTGGTAGGCGGGCTGGAGCTTACACTGCTCCAGGCGGCGGATATACTCAGTGCGGCGGCTGGCGTCATTCGGGTAGCGTGCGAGTGCGAGTGAATAGGAAGACATTCTGTTCGGTGATGCTTTACTGTGCGCTGGTGGCATGGAATCCGTTTTCAGACGGGGACCACCTCAAACTTGGTTTTACGGGCAGACGTGACCAGGGGGTTGTGGTTGATTTCCGTTGTAGGCATGGGCTTCCATGACTTGACCTTCTTCGGACCATTGATCTTGAAGGATACTGCGCGATACCGAACAGCGAGTCCGATGAACATGATTGCTAGTGCTACACCACCGCACACTGCCGCAACAACGTGTCCAGTGGTAATCGTCGGTGCCTGAACCACGACGGGTGCTACGATTCCTGCAAGTGTTTTTGCCGAAGGCGTAGGCGTAGGCGAATTCGAGTCAGTGGGGCCAGGTGTCTCTGTGGGCGTCACAGAAGGAGATGCACGGAACGACAGAGTGGTTGTAGGGGTAGGTGTAGTGGTAGGAGTCTGGCTAGGTGTTTCAGTTGGCGTGGGCGAAGGCGAATAGCTGATCGAAGGGGTTCGCGAAGGAGTGCGCGAATTCGTAGCCGAGTTGGATGCCGTAGCACCAGGCGACAAAGTCTGCGTAGGTGTTTCCGTATTTGAAGGCGTTCCCGTCGGAGTCGGAGTAGGTGTAGGAGTCCCTGTTCCTGTCGGCGTAGGCGTAAGAGTAGAGGTTGTGCTGGGAGTCGGACTCGGTGCGGGACTAGGAAGCGGAGCACCCTTCAGTTTCATCAACAGTGAGTATCCATCACCCGCCTTATTAACCGTCAGTGGTGTAGAACCACACGGAAGACCAGTCGGACCATGGTATCCAATCAAGCCATTCTGCGGGACACCTGCGAATCCATAGGGGACATCGAAGGAACAGTGTACTGCAGCCGATGTGACTCCTCCTCCGGCCGTGTTTCCACCCGCCCAGGTGAAGGGCTGGATTGTGATCGTGTAGTTCGCATTTGCCTCCAGGTTCCAGAGAGACGTCGCAGGCACAGGGAACGGCATCATCTCAATCGTAAGAGTGGGCATTGCTACATCGCTGAACAGCGCGGTTACACCTGTGCCTACTGCAACAGCACCTGGGAACGTCTTCAGGGTGAATCCAATCCCACACGTCTCATTCGCAGCCTGTGAGAAGGCACCGAAGGAGAACTGGGAAATTTGGCCCGCGGCGAGAGACTGGAACTTGACCGTGGCAATGTGGCAGTCATTCTCCACGGTATTATTGATGTATCCAAGAGTGTAGTTTCCAGTGGGAACAATCTTGGTCGTGTCCATGAACGACAGCGGAGCTGGTGGCGGACGACTGGGTGCAGCCGAGGGCGACTGACCTCCTACGAATACCGCGGAGATAGCACAGAGAATCGTGCGAAGCATTTTGTATGAGGATACGAAACCTTTCTATTTGATCACTCCGTTTTCAGCTGAACCGTTAGGTGCATCGACTCCAGCTCACGGGCATACAAGAACATCGCATACGGCATCTCCAGGTGGTCACGACTTGTGTCGAGCATCCGTGACTCACGATCGTACAGGACCTCAGTCTTATCGGACCTCTCCATGAAGCTCTCCGTCAAGAACTTGGACATACCATGCGACACCAGCGCATCGCGTTCCATCTCACCCACACGCATACCGCCTTCATCGGAACGACCCTCCAGTGGCTGATGGGTCATGGCCTTACGGGGGCCTGTTGCACGGTAGTTAATCTTGTCCTCCACCATGTGCTTCATGCGCTGGTAGTACGTCGGGCCCATGAATACATCGACCTCCATCTGCTCACCCGTCATACCGTTATACAAAACCTCTGTTCCAAACGGCTCAAATCCCTGTGAGGTCAGAACGGCCTTCAGGGTCTTGACTCGGTCCGTGGTCGTGCACGGTGTTGCGTCGATAAATGCACCCTGCTTCAGTGCTAAGCGAGAATACGAACTCTCCATCCACTGACCAATCGTCATACGCGTCGGCATGGCGTGAGGGTTGAAGATGATGTCCGGCCGCAGACCACGAGCTGTGAAGGGCATGTCCTCCTCGGGCAGAATCATCCCCACTGTGCCCTTCTGAGAGTGACGACTACCCATCTTGTCGCCCAGCACCGGGTAACGCTCCTCTGCGATGCGAATCTTGATTCCACGCAGTCCATCCTGAGTTGAGAAGCGATAGACTGCATCGACTCGGCCACGCTGATCACGCTTCGGCATCATCGAAACATCGCGGTAGCCAGTGACGTGACCCGATGCATCGACAACCGGTGCAACCATTCCCACGAGCACCGTCTTGCCCGTGACCTCGGTTCCAACCTTGACCAGACCATCACCATCCAGCTGCTCGTAATCTGCATCCTCCTTGCGCTTCACATCCTTGCGCAGGACATTTGCAATCTCCGTATGAAGCTGAGTTGCAGGGTCAATCATGTCCTCCTCCATCTTGTAGCAGTGGAAGTACATGGTCTGGAACATACCACGCTTCATCGAGCCACCGTTCATCATCACGGAGTCTTCCTGGTTGTAACCACCATAGGTCGTGATGGCTACCATCGCATTCTCACCATACGCCATGCATCCACCGGGTCCCATCATCTCGCGATACATCCAGGTCTGAGTCAGCGGCTTCTGAGGTAAAACGCTCATGAGTGAGATGGTATCGAAGCGCTTGGTGTAGTTGGTATGATACCATGAAGCAGTCTGCTTCGTCTGTGCAATCGCAAAGGCGTTACGAGTTCCGGGATTGTGGTCTGCGAAGGGGGTCAAGTTGGTCAGTGCAGATAAATTAAAGGACATATGGATCTCAGAGCGAAGTGTCGGGTGAAACGGTGTCCAGGAGAAGCGAGAGCAGTCTGACTCGAGTGCATCCACATAGTCCAGGTGGGTCAAGATATCCGTCCATGACTTGGACGCCCGCATCATCTCATCCGTCGTGCCCTCACGGTAGATCGGGCGAATCGGGCGACCAGAGTCACAGGTGATGCGAAGAACATTGTTCACAGGACTCCATCCAATCGACACTGTGCGGTTCAGGCGGCCACTACGCCGGGCATTCACCAGCATCTCCACCAGCAACAGCGTGTTTCCAACGCATGCACCTACTAGGTCCGAGTTCAGGAACACGGGCGTCCACTTAGGGTTCCAGGTGCTCGGGTGGATATCCTCCAACGGGCGAACCATCTTGGACTCCGTCAGAAGCTCACGCACAGTCACCGACGGAAACGCGGTCGAAATCTGCGCCAGAACTGCGAGTCCCTTGATGTAGCCGATGTTACGACCGTCGGGTGAATCGACAGGACACATAAGACCAAACTGCGACCCATGATAACGACGCGGCTCCGGCTTGTTGGACGTGCGGTCCATGGCTAGGTTCGTGCGACGAAGGTGGGACACCACTCCTACATACGACATGCGACTCAGCTCCTGCGCAATTCCATCGCGGCCACCCCATGCACCCTTGAAGGACTTGATGAACTCATTGAGCATGCGATACGGACGCCAGTAGAATCCCACCGTTTCAGGTTGAAACACGTTCACCAGGTTCGCTCCTGCGTAGGACGCGCGCTCGAACTGGTTGACCTTCTTGTCCAGCTCAAGAAGCATGTTCTTGGACAGGTCACGGAAGATGCGCCGGAACTCACCGAAGCACAGGTCGCCCGACGTCTCCAACCGCTTGTACTGAAAGTGGTCGCGGTCGGAAGGTGGCTTCCTCTCAAGAATGATATCCATCGTGTTCCGCAGCATCATCGCAAGCTGATAGGCCTTGCGACGGAACAGACCACCAACGTCCTCGCTGCCCTCGACGTGAGGGAACATCATCTCGTGGAGAATGCGAACAACCTCTGCACGGCTGCGCGTATGTGTCTGTTTCTTCAGGATGTTCATATCCGTATCATTCTCGCGCTTGAGAAACGCCTCGTGACTCATGACCAGTGTTGTGAGCAGGTCATCGTAGACGTTACGCTCGGACTCCACGACATCGAACAGAGCCAGCTCGTATACGTCCTTGTCCGATGCACAGCCCAATGCACGGAACACGCTCAGCAAGGGAACGGGCTGCGCGAACCCGGGTAGCGTGATGGAGGCCACACGGTTGTGTTGGCCAAAATTCGGAGGGCCGCCCTTCGTCTTCGGATTCTCATCGTATTGGTTCTGGTCCGGAATCACAAGAAAGTGAGAGTAAGGTCCACGACTCGCATCCTCGGATACAGAGCGAATTCCAGTGTAGAACTCGTTGGGGGTTTCGAAATGTGCATCGCCCTTGAAGTCAAGCGCACTTGCCTTTTCGCTTGCTCGTGAAATCTGGTCCTTAGACGGTGCCTGCTTACGCTTTCCCGAATACATCATGTTGTTTCCCAGCTTCTCCTGCGTCAACAGCACCTTCTCTGCGCCATCGATGATAAAGTAGCCACCCAGCTCGAACTTGCACTCACCCACCTCGTAGCCATCCATGCCCGTGAGGTAGCACAGACGACTACGCAACATGAGCGGAATCTTTCCAATCAGAACATCCTTGAACTCACGGACCACGTTGGCGCTTCCAGGCATCACATACTCAATCTCCAGGTCCGCAGTCAGGCTAACGGAATAGGTTTGGTCATCTAACCGGCACGCGTGAGGAAGGACTGCATTCCCAATCTCATCTGTAGGGGACGTCCACTTCAGTCGCTTCGCATCACGGCCGCCCACGAAGACGCGGATGTATCGCCCTTCCGGTAGCTCAAGCTCATGGGGGTTCGAGGCGCGAATAAAGTTGGGGATGCTTGACTCCAGCATGGCGTTGTAGGAATCCACATGGTGCTGAATCAAGGGGAAGGATGTGTCCCTGAAAAGACTTCGAAGAATATGCTGCGGGACATCCATTGTTCTTTCCACAAGCATTTTCTCATCTCAGATGAAACTCAGATATGTTGAGTGAAACCCAACGCCCTCTCGTGCTCGAGCAGGTGGTTGGACACACGGACGTAAAAAAGAGGTTGACGAGTTACTTGAAGACAAAGCCATACTCGCATGTGATTATGCTTCACGGCCCGCCAGGAATCGGTAAGACCACGATGGCGCTGGCGTCGATTCGCAGTTGCGGAATGGAGCCTCTGGAGATTAATGCGACACAGACGATGCGGAGCCACGATGACGTTGCGAGGTTGGTGGCCAGTTACCGTAATAGCCGGAGCATCACTTCATTGATTCGCGGAGATACCAAGTCGTCGTGCCTGCTCCTCGATGAGATTGATGGGTCAGACTCGCATGCTCAGCGCAAGATGGTCGAGTGGATGACCTCGGTTGACCGCACACTTCCGATTCTGATGACGTGCAACGAAGTACCTCGCATCTTCAAGAATTCGGAAAAAATTGAAGTGATTCGGTGCCATCCACCCAAATCTGCTGATTTGATTCCACTCTTTCCTCACCGCGATGTCCACGAGATGGCTCGGCAGTGTAACCATGATGTGCGTCGCATGCTTCAGCAGCTTCAGTATGGAGAATCAGATAGTCTGCCTCCTCCAGCGCCGCTTACGAAGTTCAGTCCCGAGGTCAATGAGATTCTTCGTCAGAAGCACTGGACCCAGGTGGACGTGTTGGTCGCGGCACTCGAACGTCATCGCGGCACACAGGACACCTCGGGTTCATTGAGAACCAGTTCGTGATACAGGATGAATGAAATCCATGACCACAGTTGCGAAGGCGGGTTCCCATTTCAACTGACTCTTGGCATATTGCGCAGTTGCTATCATTGAATGGGATCTCATGTTCAAGCGCGGCGGCCAGATGATCGGCCGTAGGTAGAATAGGCACGTCCTCGAATGCATTCACATCACTCTCTCGCAGAGGAATGTTGACTACGAACCGCTGTGTGGTAGGCGGTGGACTAACCATCAAACGCATCAACGAGAGGATGTCGTGCGTCATCCGTGCACGATTTCCAATCGCTCGACCACGTTGTGGCTCAGGCAATGCAACTGCCGTACGAAAAAAAGCTGATTCTGTTTCGAGAAGTTCCCGGACCACTGCGATGACTCCATGCGATATAGACATTGGAGGTATCTCGCGGTGATCTCGAAAGCTACTTTCGAAGGCAGAAGAAGATATAAGTTGTTTTGTATGGGTTTGGATCGAGGATTGCCTCCTTGTAGTCTTCATCTGTTTCATAGTCATTGGCGCGCCCGATCAAGATCAGATGCGCTTTCCTCCATGCGTCGATGACCGAATCAAATAGGATAGATGGCCTCATGCGTTCGCGAAGGAATCTCCTGCGTGCTTCGACGATAAATGGTACTTGTTTCTCTTCTGTTATCTCAATCTCCGGCCGCGGGGTCATCTCCTCCATTCATGTTATTTACTTGCGTGGTTCCGTTTTCTTGACGAACATGTCCATCGGACCCTTCACCAGTGAATGACCACGCTTCCGCACGATCGCGGCCAACTCTGGTGATCCGAGGAACATCATACCGTCAATCTGCTTCTCCTTGTGCTTCAGAACGGCTAGAGTGGTTTCTTCCTCGAGTTCATCCTTCGAGAGATCAGGTTGCTTTGCGGAGATGGCCGCAAGACACTTCGCATACGTCGCCTCATACGTAACGGCTGGACGTCTGTATCCATCGAGTTGCTCGATACACAGCGCAAACAACTGAGCCACTGGGTTCTGAATCTGGTGGTCCACGTAGAAGGCCGCGTCATAATGCAGGTTGTTCGCTCGCACATAGTCCACGTGCTCAATACGGTCACCTTGCTTACTCTGACCACCATTCTCTGCAACGTAGACATACTGTACGCGGTCACCTACCTTTGGAGCTGTACCGGGGTCACGCTCCGCCATGCGGTCGGCTAGAACACGATGCGCAATCTGGACCGGATTCTTGTAGTCATCTCGCAGTGACTTCGACACAATGAACTTCTCCAGAGGAATACGGTTGTTCAGCACCTCAATCAGAATGTTCTTCACGAACGCCTGTGCATCCTTCACGGTCCCACGAGATAGCAGGATATCAAGCGCGCCACCGAACACGTCCTTCACAATCGGTGCATTATCGCGGCGCTTGAGCACGATACCCATGGACATACGCTTCGCCTTCTTGGGGTTCGGGTCTTCCTCATACTTCATACCGACGTACCGCTTGCGACAGAACAGGATGAACGGGTAGAAGGTCTTCTCATATGCAATCTTGTAGGGGCGACGACACTGTTCGGTGATTCGCTTGCCTGCCTTGATACCTAGTTCGATGGAGGTCGCAAGGTCTTTAGTAGGGAACTTAATGAAGATGGAATCTGTATCACCGTAGACCACACTGGCTCCAAACTCCTCCTCAACAATCTTCTTCGCGAGGTAGAGGGCTTTTCGTCCTGCTGCCGTTGTGCACGCGGCGACACAGAGTTTTCGGATAGGAGAGGTTCGACTGCCGGTCTGTCCGTACACGGAATTCGCAACCACTTTGTACGCCAGTTGGAGGCCGTTGTATACAGATCGCTGAGCTTCGTCATACTTAGGATCCTCCATCATCTGCTTATATTCCTTTCGCTTGGCCAGCAGGATCTCTAGTGTCTTGGGGAGAACGCCCGTCAACATCGGCTGATCAGCCTTTGGCTGCACATAGGTACACACCGTCTTTCCACCTGTCTCCTTGTTATCATATTCAACCTCATCCAGCACGTAGCCAGCGGCCTTGAGCTTCTGCATAGCCGGATACGTCATCCCCTCGCAGAGGTCATCAATCTGTTTGTCGTTCGAGTCGAATACCTGCATACTCACCAACGTATCGGGCGAGATGTTGTAGGCGATCATGTTGGTCGGGTAGAGCGAGTTGAAATCCAGAACGGACACAGGCTGATCTAGATACATTCCGATCTTCGGACTGATCACGACCGCACCCTCGTAGCCTGCCTCGTCGTCACCGATCGCGTGTTGCACCTGGATGATCTGGTTGCGCTGGGATGCATAGTAAACCACAGCCGAGAAGATCTTGATTCCCTGACCACGCATGAGGACGAACTGCATCGGCACCTTGCACACATCGGCCATACCTCGAGCGTTAACAATCGTATCGAGCTTCGCCATGAGGGTCAATACCAGATCACAGTCCTGAATACAGTAACGGGCAATTCGCGCACGACCAGCGGAATCACCATGGCGATGAAGCCGAAACAGTTCATGAGGCTCTACATCGTCCTTCGAGAAGGTCCACTCGAGCGACTTGCGCTCCTTCTCGGACAGATCCGTGAACAAGTCGGCCGGAGCCTCTACTGTAAAGGTGTTCCCGTTGATCGCGATGACCTTGAACTTTTCGCCATCGCGGTATGGATCTGTAGTATTTCCCACGAGATCAAAGCGGGCAAAGTTACCCACACACAAGCCACGAGTACTCTTTGTCGTGACCACATTCTTTGTATAGTCCAGCACTTTGTCGCGCAGGAACACGGACGCCACGTTATCGAGCTTGAAGGAGTCCAAGCTGTGTTCGCGCCGCATATTCAGAAGCAGGTCCACGGACAGGCGGCCCCGCATCGTTAGAATGCGAAGGTCATACTTGCCTGACGCCAGCTCGAACTTCTTGGTTTCTGCGAACTTGATGTCCCACTGGTCACCCTTCTTTGTCTTGGCGTGTGGAGCGCGAGATAGGTTAATGTCTTCGCGGATTCCCAGGATGCGACACCTGTCCTCAATGTAGGCGTCATCGAAACCAAAGGTGTTATATCCAGACATGATATCGGGGTTCTCGCGGCGGACATTCGCTGCAAACTTGAAGAGCATATCGGCTTCGGTCTTGCAGGAAACGAACTCGGTCAGCGGATCATCTGCGGGATCACAGCTACCCAACACGAAGACCTTCTTAGACGTCGGCGTCATCATGTCGTTCGACCAGCGGTAGGAGATACCGATCTGGACAATCGGATCCTTTGCCGCCATTGGGAAGTTATCGCCTACGGTGGGGCACATCTCCAAATCGTAACAAGCTACCTTGAGCGGGATGTCGCCAACCGCCGGCTTGAGCGTTGTCCAGTCGCACTCATAGAAGGCGTCCACTGTGAAGAGCGGCTCCTCCGTATCAGGGTCCACGGGGATATCGACCTCTTCGCCTACGAACTGAATCGGAGAACCGGGACCCAGATGACGCTCGTGAAGAAGGCGGAGGAACGGGGGAAGGTTGGACTCGTAGAGGGTATACTTCTTCGCGTTGAACTCACGAACCTTCGCATGATACTCGTTCAGGGATGAACAGGTGACCTTCCACACACCGATGGTCTTGAGAGAGTCAAAGCCAGCCATCGCATCGTATCGTTGAACTTTCTCCCCCTTACCTGGATCCTGTGTACACTTGACGTAGAAGTAAGGCTTGAATCCATTGATTCGCACGCATGCGACAGACTTGTCGCGCAGGCGTCCGAAGACGTCAACAACATACTGTCCGCGCACATCGTGTTCGTGCCAATCTGAAGGCTGCATTTGAACCGAGTCTGCCTTTAGTCTTCACTGTCCGTTTTCTATGAAACTTTCTGGGTTTGATGATAAGAGATATGTCGACAAATACGGTTGACTGGTTTTTCGCCAACACACGAGGCAACGTGGATCAGTCCCACGTGATGGAGCATGACTTTGCGAATGAGGCTGCATTCGGTCGTCAGACTTCGCTGTTCGGAGGTGATTGCACAGGTGCGCTCAGTCCTGCTAATGCTATGGCCGATCAGCCGGGTATGATTGCTCGCGGTGGATATGGTCTTGGTCCTGGATGCGATATCGATACGAATACAGGGATCAAGTTTGGAGAGGTCGATGGTATGCGCGTCAAGGGTCCCAAGCAGCTGTGGATTCGTCCGTTCTCAACCACGCCTGACCTTGGTCGCGGACGACAGGCCGACACAGTTGGCGATGAGTCTAGTCTTCTCCACGCAGCGCTTCAGCGTTCCAAGAAGGAGGCGTCCACGATCATGGACAAGACGATCCCGAACTATTACCAGCCGCTTATCCCGATCAAGCAGTCTGAGTATAACAATCCGAACAACTGGATTCAGGGATGGACTTGGGGTGGTGATTCTACACGCTTAATTAAGAAAACGCGAATCGGAGAGTCTACATAATGCGGGTGTTGTTCTTTGCGAACCGTATGCCCGATCTGTGCGGAGCATTTCTTCATGATATTGATTTAGCAGCTGAACTTCAGAAACGTGGCCATGCGGTCGCATTTCTGACGATTGAAAAGCCGAAGGAGGGATATGACGGTGGATATTGGAGAGGGTATAGGTTTGCGCATTACTCGGCAGCCGGATCAATGCTTGATACAAGCGAGTTATGGATCTGCCCACACGCACCCTGTCTTCCGTACGTGCGGAAATTGAATGAGCGTGGATATCATCGACCGATCGCGGTAACTGCGCACTTTGATGGTCAATACAAGGTACTCACTCATCTCGCATCGAACAAATGGTCAGAGATGTTACTCTTTATCAATCACGTCATGGAAGGACATTTCCGAAGGGAGGTAAACCCGTTTCCGCCAATGATTGTGCGCACTGGAGTCGTGCGCCCCCTGATGAACGAAGCCAAGATCAAAATGGATACCCCTCCAGATGGCGACGCAATTACTCTGGTGAATGCGAACGTGAACAAGGGAGTTCATCAGTTCATTGAGATTGCGAAACGTATGTCGAACCGCAAGTTTCTGGCTGTTAAACCCTACTATGGAGAACTCTGGATCCCAGCTGCCCCTCAGAATATTGAGTGGGTTCCGTTTGACGACGATGTTCGCAACATCTTGAAGCGAACTCGTATCCTGCTCTTTCCGTCCAACTACGAGAGTTTCGGACGTATCGCCGTAGAAGCGATGTACAACGGTATCCCAGTGATCTATTCCAAGCCGGCTACAGAGAACGTAGGGATCGTTGGGTCCACAGAGGGCGTTGAGGAATGGATTCTCCCTGCTGGAATCGGATGTAAGCGCGATGCACCTGAGGAATGGACTGCTGCGATCGAGGCTCTGGATGACCCCGATACATATGTAGCTCGTCAGGCACAGGTAAAGGAGCATATCCAGTCCATGAACATCTTCGATGAGGCGAACCGAATTGCCGGTCTGATGGAAGTGTTTCAGCGTGAACATCCCGTAGTTATTCGTCAGTCGGCCCCTCCACCGACTGCGGCGCCTCCGAATCCGACTTCACTGCGCCCGCCGCCAGCGGTTGCCCGGATCGGATTTTCGAGTGGGCGGCTGAGGATACAGCGGTGAGTTTGTCCATAAGCATACGACCCATTGCACAACGCTCCTCCTGTTCGGGGTCGTTATGTGCAACCTTCTGGACCGAAGGGATATACTTCTGACCTGATACGACTGGCTTCGACAACAATGCATCTACAGCCGCTTCGACTGTGCCGAATTCGTTCAATGAGAGTTGGGCTTGCTCGGCAGTACATCCTGCGAGTGACTGGACCATATCGACATCCGTCATTTTTTATATGGTTTACAATAAGTACGTGAATATGCGTTTCGTTGAATCGCTCTGCCCACCGGCTCTTTTGTATCTTATTTTTCTAGTGGTCCAGCTGGGACTCGATCTGGCGCTGGGAATGTGGGTGACGTTCGCAATCAAGCTTGTTCTCGGACTTGCCGTGGTGAAGGTGCTCGACACGTTCTGCGGTATCGGCCTGTCGCCGGTGTCGTGGTTTCTCGTTGCTGCGCCGTTCGTCATCACTGCGTTGGCGACGGCCATCTCGATGGGTAGTAACTTCGATGAGATCATCCTGATTCAGTTCCAGCAGGGTGAGGCGAAGGAGAAGTTCACGAATGCTCCGAATGGTATCCTCCAGCACAATCCTCCCGAGGCAGGCGGTCCTCCTGAGCCTGGTATCACACCGGCCACGCAGTCCTGGACTGAGGGCTCGATGGGTAACAAGTGGGGTACCGACTATGACCCGAAGTGGTCACGCTCAGCTTCCGATGCACATGGTGTTGCTCTGACCGCATTTAAGCCGACGTCACTTTCCGGACGCCACGCGTAAAACGGATCCGTAGTTGCGTACTGAAACTGAGCTCACTACAAAATGTGCATCTTCCGTCTTCTCACTCTTCTTGACCGCTACATCACCGGATACAAGCCCGACCATGGTAAGATTGTCCGCAAGTATCTTCTATCTGACTTCGAGGAATATGATGAGAACATGAAGACAGTCCCAGAGGACTCTATCTACGTCGAGGAGTGGAAGAAGGGCGAGTCAATCCGCCGCCGCATCCTCTACGAGGGTGAGGCAATCACTGAGTTCGCAGGCAACCCGTTCACTCCAGTCAAGAACCCATGGGCGTGGATCGGAGATGCGTCAACTGATGTCGACATTACCCTGGCGATTGACCGGTATCTCATGGTCGGAAACCGAATCCAGCTTGACCTCCTCTTCCGATTCCTCCGTGTCCACGATGAGATTAACATTGTATACACAGATATTACGTCTGGACTAGACGTGGTGTTTCCTAACGAAGGAGTAAGGATCGTGGCGTATGAACCCGTTTAAAGCAGCAGATCGATTCATTGTCCTGCGGGACATGTGCATACCAAGAACATTCGTGGCCAAATTTCAACGAATCAACGACATGATCGTCATGCCCTTGATTGCGCTGTTCATGTTTTTTACTTCAGGTGACGTATTTATGGCGGCCTCTACAGCAGTGACTGCATTTCGAGTGTGGAAGGAGTGGTTGGAGTATTCAGACTTATCGTTCACAATGCAGCTCATGCGATTGCGTATGGCTCAGGTCAAAGGACCGTTCATCGCAACGAATGATCCTAAGTATATGCCTTATGTGTGGGCAGACGCAGTCGTGCGCCATCAGATACCGCGGTTGTAACCGGAAGCATCCGTTTCATGTCCAGACGCTGAAACCGGGGCAATCACGGAGCGACCGACTGCGACTCCACCGACCGGGTCACCGGTGAAGCCATACCCAATCGACATACCACCCGTGCCTCCGCGCATGCGGTAACGGCGACGACTCTTGCGACCCTTGGACTTGCGACGGCCACCATATGCAGCATACGTACCTGCCGTGTTCTGAGTATAGCTGCTGGCGTTCGGGTTCGCAGTCGACCCAGACACACCAACTGCACCGAACTGCGCACCGGCCGGCTGACCGTTGGCTCCGAGAACCGCGCCCTGGAAACTAGCCGGTGCAAACCCACCACGGCGAGTGCGACGACGAGACTTCTTTGACTTCTTTGTACGACGGCGACCTGTTCCGCACTGTTCACCCATTTACCTCTTCACGCGAAAAGACTCCAATGCTACCCGGCAGGTCGTCATAGTATTCATATCCACGAACCAGTGTCCCAACGGGCGCGTCCGCGAGTGTGAACAATGCCGTTAGGTCCGGCTGATGAAATAGACGCAAACATTCGGCAATCCATTCTTGCCGTTGTGACCATGTCGCAGTAGGATGAACGACTGTACCGTTCATAGCCCATACGTCATTAATCACAAAGACATCCTTTGAGAGTCGCGTCGTGCGAAACACTGTATCACAACACATCCGCTCATCCATTACGAGAGCCAACTCTTCTTGATGTCCACCCTTCTCATCAATACTCAGGGCAACGAACTCACTCGAGGGTCTTTGGGTCAACAGCAACCAGCCAGGCAGGCCGTTCAGCTGCGGTACTCGGTGCTTTTCCGAGTTCGGCTCGCCCTTCCTCACTAGGGGGCGCCACGGATACAGGCGGCGCATACGTTGGTACATTGATCTCCTGCTTCATCTGCGGCGGTTCCGTGAAAGGCGCAGGCCGCTCGGGTTCGACGAAGCGAACCTGTGGCTGCACATACGGCGGATACATCCAGCGAATCACTCCGAAGACCGCCACATGAATGACGATCAACATAATCAATGAAGCCATCGCAGTCACAAGCACATCATACGCCTCCATTTGTTTTGCGACGGCCTTTTCTTAGCACGGAATCCTACGCAGCTCCTCGAAATACTGCGTCCCATTTGGGGTTTCCTCTTTCCATCTGCGAGGTGTCTTGGAATATTCAGTAACCGTTGCTAGTTCAACTGCGTAAGACCTTGAAATCACGCCGCCCACGAACGGCCGTTCGAACATGGAAAAAGGTTCACTTTGAAAGGTTTGGTAGAGTTTGGCCTGAACGTCGATGCGACCAAATCCAGTATAGATGAATCTCGTTTCGTAGCTTGTTCCGTGTGTTGCCCATGTGGGCGGATGAGAGGTAACCTTAAGCTCCATTCTCCACTGTATTCTTGAAGACCAGATCCTCTAAGCTAGACGCATCTGCGAGGATCTCGCACATCCGGCGAGTTGTAAGACGGAGATTCGCCTCAATGTCGGCCCAGATCTCAGGGTCGTTCTCGAAGACCGTGTTCCGCTTGGTTCCGTTCGGGAACTTCTCGACCAGCTCTGCATCCTTCGCATCCATCATGTGCATGTAGACACGGAGCTGAATCTCGTCGTAGATCGGCACCGTCTTCCAGTAAGTCGTGCGGTCCTTCGAGTCCACAACGCGGTTCAGCTCAGCGACGAACCCGTCCGTGCGTCCAACCAGGATGAACTCCTCCTTGTCCATGCGGAGCATCTTGGTGTTGCGCTCCGTGACCACAACCTTCTTATCCGCCTCGTAGGTGTTGAGGATCTTGTCCTCATTCTGAAGCCCACGCTTCTTTGCAACCTCACCGCGAGCATCTGCGAGGAGCTGCGTAGCCATCTCGGGCGTCATGTTCGGTGTGCGCTCGACCACCTTCTTGCACGCGGCCTCGACTCGGGCAAGAGATGCATCTACAGACGGAGCCGCTGCAACCTCAGCGGCGGCCAGTTTCCGTAACTCCGCAGCCTTGACGACCTCTGCAACTGCAAGTGCCTTCTCCTCCTCGGAAACTTCGATACCCGCTGCCTTCTTCATATCCAGCTCATGGCTGCGGCGCTCGGCCTCAACCAGAACCTCCTGGGCAGCCAACTCAGCTGCAACAGCCGTATCGGCGACCTTGCAGTCATCTAGTGCAGTGAAGACACTGCGTTGAATCTCACGGTCCTTCAGAATAGCACCCTTGAAGTTCTTGACGGGCTTGCGGTTGTGCGCCTTCTCAATCTCCTCAATGATCTTGGAAGCGACGGCATCCTTCTTGAAGACCTCATACATAACTTGGTGGACAGCTTGATACTTGTGGCGGTCGATTGCACCTGCGACTTGGGTGGCGGAAAAGCAAGGACGAAACATTTTGGTTGAGATCGGTTCTTGTTCCTCTGCATGTATCCGTTTTACGCAAAGCTCCGCTGCATCTTGACGATTGCGTCAATCCATCCCGGCATACCGTTGAGAACGTTTGAAACCTGAAGTGTGGGTGCACATGGCGTGGTATCCAGAGTCGCTTCGCAGAGCAGGGTCACAGCTGCGATGAGCAACGGGCGCTTGCTCTTATCCGAGGGTGACCACCGGAGAGAATGGATGCGATAGAGCACGTCTGTATACTCACGCACGCCTGGAGGGCTGTTCTTGCGAATCGCATCCCAGAAGATCCATACGGGATGAGTACTATCGCTTCCCGATACATACTCGTCTTCGCGCGAGGCAAACAACAAGTTTGTCTTCACTTGCTTCTTGTGCTCACGGCAGAACGTGAAGATCCAGGACATCCAATACAACGCTCGAGTCAGGTCGCGCACGTCCGATCGAATGCAGTAACAGAACTCGTTGATTGGAACCGCAGCAGGCATTGGGTCGTTTGGCTTGATGACTTGTGACCCGTACAACCGCGACGGTGACTTCAGGCTCTCCTGAATTGTGACCGGGTTGAAGTCATGGGTGGGCTTGATGGTTGGAAGGGATTGCAACTTGTTCTTCCGACACAGGGCCAGGGTAGCTGCGACTTCACAGACCATCTTCCTCACGTCAGGGTGGTTGCGAATCTTCGTCATCTGTTGGATGTCGTAACTAGCTTCGATAGGGGCGTAGGTTTCGTATGCCTTCGCCAGATAGAGAAACACATTGGGCTGGGCCCGATTGATGTGAAGCGCAGCCGCCTCGAATAACGCGCCCCATAAACTATGCACAAGACCAGAGCAGAGCAACTCAAGCGTCCAGTAACATGCGTAGTCCGCATGACCTAACTGAATCGTATGAATCAACACTTTCCGCACGTGTGCACGTGGATGTCCGCAAAAGGTTGTTTTTTGAAAGTCCGTTACGGGACGAGGGTCTGTAACCTCCATTACCCAATTCAGTTCTTTTAGACAGCTGGCTTTGACGCGGATTCAGTGATATACTTGGCGAAAGCACCCATAAAGTCGGCTCCGTTGCCTGTGTTGGGAGGTGAAGCCGGATTCGAGGGGAGAGTTGCTCCCTTCATCGCACGACGCCCGACCGTGAACAGCAGATACAAGAGTGCGAGGACGATGAGAACATTAAGGCCAATTCCAAGCCACTTCCCGTAGTCAAGCGCCTGCTCATGGGTCCTGCGGTTGATGTTGATTTGGTTGCGAATGTCGCTAATCTGCTTGCTAAATGTCCCCACCGAATACTCCAGGTCATCCTTGACGGTTCCGATGTTATCCTTGACGCCGTTCACTAGGTCAAGCGTCTGCTGCTGCTGAAGGACCTGGTTGTTGAGGAACTGATACTCGCTGATGAATCGGTCCGTGTCCTTCTTGATCTGGTTCGCATACATCACGTTCAGTGCGTTCGGGTCGTCCGTGAGAGATGAGTATCTCGCATTCGCAGCCTCGTCCGCTCCATTTGCAGCGAGCACGTCACGTGCAGCAGCGTCTACTTGGGCTTTGTGACTGACCTGAGCATCTGCCTTTTCCTTCTCTTTATCGAATCGTTCCTGCTCTGCGACATACCGGTAATACGCATCTGGATTCGAGTCTTTCAGTTCGGAGATTGAGAAGATCTGCCGGTCGTCCATTTTTCTCGCGACTGCGGCTTGGGGGACAAGATGTATAGTTGCATCTGGATCTACCTTGTTCACGCACCGCTGAGAGCCGTCGACCATTCGAAGGTCATATGTAGGAGGACACGCAATCACACACGAAAGAGGCGCAGCGCCGTAAACAGTGTCTGACGGACACTTGAACTGTATGTTACCCATTATTTATTGGAAAGATAGATTGCTAGCGAGAACCCGACACACAATGTGAGGAACGCCACTCCATGAACAATCGATGTCGGTAGAAGGAAGTACTCCAATAGCGCGATGACCACAAAGAACAGACAGATTTGGATGATGCGAAGATTCAGGCCCTCTAGCTTCTTGATATCCAGCTTCGTAGTCTCGATATCGACGTTCGGCTGCGTGGGCGGGCGAAATGGCTTAAGTGTTTCAATGGCTTCGGCATACATACTCGCTACACCATCGTGAGCTTTCACCGTTTCCTCGTGTGTAGGCTCGGACGTCTGCATCCTCTTCGTGAGAGCGATATAGCTCTTAAGAAACCGAGCCTGCTCATCTAAAAACTCAGTAGACGAAGCGGCATACGCCACTTCACGGAGCTGGATAAAATATTGATTGTCCGACATAGCCACGCATTTATCAACGCCATCGTCTCGAATCGACTTGAAGTCTGTTGGACATGTGATGATACATACGTCCCGACCAGATGCCTTCTCAAATCCAGATGGACAACTCATTACTTATTCGCAACAAACGGTCTGAGGCCGCCGAAGATTGTGCTAACGAACTGCCCATCTAATGCAGCCTCTTGACTCTGTCCAAGGCGTGCATAGGGCTTACCGAATGTTTTGGTATTGTTGACGTACGGCGCAGCGGTAGCCGCCATACGGACAAAGCGAGTATACTCGGAAGCATCCACACCACGCATGTGGCGGGCCGGAGCGGAGGGTTCGTAGAATGATTGTGCGGTCGGCATTTTATTACTCCTACAAGATAATGGTTGGGTGGCTCACTGCCCTTTTGTTTACATTGGTTATGCTCGTAACCGTCAAGGCCCGCTCTCAAGAAGGGTTCGACGCAGCAACACCGAGTGGAGAAGCACTTCTCAATTCGGTTTCACTGGACTATCAGAACATGATTGACGCATATTCGCGAGCATTTATGGCTGCGAAGACTACGGGTGACCAGACCGCGCTGATACAGGTCAGAACTGCGATTACCGAGTATCAGGACCAGATGCGAGAACAAGTTGAGTCGAACCAGTTTACTATTCAGACGTTTCTCGATGACTACAAGAACATGAATCCTGAGCTGGATAAGCTTCACCAGCAAGCGCAAGTGTTCCGGGATGAGGGACCGAAAGTTGCGGATCAACTCGCAGCGTCAACAGCTGAGCAACCGACTCAGATTGACTATGGAGCGTTGGTGAGTCGAATTGTTGTTCTCGTATTGATTATGGGTGCGACGCTTGCTCTTAATGCGTCCTCACAGTCATAAAAATCAGTGTAAGCGACGTCAATGCAAAAAGAAGTCCGAATAGCTTCAACCCCGCCCCCTGAGTAACATCGATCGACTGGTGAATGCGCCGAAGTGTCTCGAGTTTATCCGTCGCCACAAGAAGACCATTGTAGTCGTGTTGAATCTCCATGATTCTGCGGATTAGCTCCTCTTGTTGGTCCTCGGTGCCTGAGCGGGCGGATACTTCGAGCATCTTCGATAGTGAATCACCCATTGCACGCTTTGCGGCGGCAATTGCGGTAATCTTTGAGCCGTCATTACGTCTGATCGCATCGTCAACTAGGTTATCGTATATAATCTTTCTCTTTTGGTATTCGGCTTCCAAGTCCGCCATAGTCCCCGCTGATGGATCCATTGTGTCTAGGCAACATTTACGTCAGGCACACAATAACGGTAATAGATACTCTTCCCCACTGTATCGCTGTGGCGCGTAATCTCGATGATGTTGCCCGGCACAGCACCAATCAATCGGGCCTGGATATCCTGCGAATCAATCCAGGGCATCTGGTCTTCCGGCTTCACGATGCGGTTCTTGTCGAGGACATCCTTCGCCTCGTCGGGCGTCAGAATGCGGTGAGGCACGGACATGCGGTGTGTCGAGATATCCATCTGAAGCTCGCGCATATGGAAGAACTGAAGGCGCTCCTTGATGAACGTTGACCGAATCAGGTTCATCAGGTTTCCAGACGGTTTGGACTTGGATACGACGACCATTCCATTCTTGAAGTCGTTCTCGCTCGCATACTCGAGATACGTATTCACATCGCGCTCAAGCATCTTGTCCTTCTGGGGGAACAGCACTAGGACATCGCCCATCGTATATGCATTGACGTCTTTAAGGCTGGTCTGTACGGGCTTGGTTTCAGTCGAGAGCTTACGACGCTCAAACAAGATGCGAAGAGTTGAAAGAGCCTTGTCTTCCATTGTGCCCTTTTTACCTACGATGGAAAGAGTTCGTTTTTTATTGCCCGAGTAAAACAATGCTTCACATCATCGCTCTTCTCGCAGGGGTTGTTGCGCTTTGGTTCGTATGGACCCTCTCACGATCGGAGAAGTTCCAGCCTGAGATGTTAGACCGTAGTCAGGATCGGCGAACGCAGACGGTTGAACACTCTTCATTTGAGCAGCGGACGAACCATATGCCGCGCAACTCGTTCGTCGAAGCCGCTCAGGGTATGGCGACTCCGTTCCGCGTAAACGCATATACAGCCGTCAGGTAAGTGTAGATAATGATACCTAGAGCACTGCGAGAACAACTATGGATTATAAAGGTTGGACGAGTCTTCGAATCAAAGTGTAAGATCATCTGGTGTGGTAATCGCATGACGGTGTTCGACTTTCAATGCGGTCACAATATCCCCGAATCCAAAGGCGGTCCAACGTCACTGGATAACCTGGTTCCCATCTGTTCACGCTGTAACTTGAGCATGGGAAACCACTTCACGATTGATGAATGGAATGCGAAGTTCGCATCAACGCGGCCTTGGTATCGACGTATTTTCACATGGTGGACATGAGTGAACAATGCATGCGTTTTACATCAACTTAGACCGACGCACAGATCGCCGTGCCGAAGTGGAGGATGAGTTCAAACGGATGGGCCTTGAGGTCGAGCGGTTCCCAGCGATTGAGTGCACGCCTCCAACGATTGGATGTAATCTCTCGCACATCGAAGTGCTGCGACTTGCTCGCGAACGAGGATATCCATCTGTGATGATTTTCGAAGATGACTTTCAGTTTGTGATTTCTAAGGAGGAATGGGATGCACAGATCGCGCGCCTTCCCGAGAGCTACGACGTGGTGATGCTTTCCTATAACATGATTCGGTCAACTCCGCACGACGATACATTCGTACGCGTCCAGGAAGCACAAACGACGAGCGGATACATCGTACATTCTCGATTCTACGACACATTGATCGCAAAGTGGGAGGAAGGAACGGACTTATTTGTTCAGAATCCAACCGTCCATTGGATCTACATTCTCGATCAGTATTGGAAACCGCTTCAGCCTGTATCGGAGTGGTTTGCGTTCAAGAACCGCGTCGGTATTCAACGCCCAAGTTTCAGTGATCTTGCTGGACAATTTGTCGGACACGGTTGCTAATATAACCCATTTGAAAGTCTGGACTAAAGACTCGCTTCGACAATGCGAGTGCATTGAGTGCGATCATATGTGCCTGATCATCGTGCTCGACCAACCACTGAATCTTCTCAATGAGGTCAGAGAGATCATACTGCACCGGAACATAATTCACCATTGCCTGTAGCTCGCTATCTGCCCACCATCGATTGCCCGGATGGGTAACGATGATAGGAACAGAACCCGTTGCGAAGGCCCATTGCCCATTTGATGCAGGTGTATTCCCATCAATGACCAGGATATACTTGAACTGTATCTGCTCCGCTGTGGTCATACGTTCTCCGAAGTGATGATCTGGAATAATGTTATCGTTGATTGGCCACCCACCGCGAGTGAACCGAACGTCTGTATGCGGGACTCCGTATAGACGCTCGACAACCTGCATGCGAATCGACGGACGATAAAACCCACTTGATCCTCCGCGCCAGACCACGCTCGGACGTTTCTCAGCCCATGGAAGTTGTGGGAGATTGAGTCCATTCTCAAATACAGTATCGCTCCACGGCATGAGCAATAGACTCTTGCTCTTGAAGCTTCTTGATGAATGCATGCATACGATTGGACGTGTTCCCGGATGGGCCAACTGCGCTATACGAGCATACTCTCGACCCGATGTAGTTACACCGTCTTCGCGGCCCAGCGATGCAATCATTCGGTCATACTCTTCATCACCAATGACTCCGTCTGACTTTGGAAAGATTGCCGTACATGCATACGAGCGAATACAGTCCAGTACAAACCGATATAGTGGACCACCGATGTACAGTCCACAATCAGGAGATGCCCATGTGTACGGGATATCGGGCGGCACAACGACTACATTTCGCGGGATGTGTAGAATCGACGGACGATGGTCTGCTGAGTACCAATTGATTGGAAATCCCAATGTCTCGAGATATGCCCATGTATTGACTTCCCATGTGAGCTTGGGAAGACGAGGGTATTCGGTTACATACAAGTCGTAAAACTTGAGAAGTGACTCTCGATCTCCAAGGAAGAAGCCTCCGCAAAAACGCCAGTTCACTGCATCCCACGACACACCCTTGGGCCAGCATCCTGGAAAGAACATGCATGTGGATGGGAGGTATCCAGATGCTATCGCTCGAAGATCGCTGGCCGACTGCGGGTCTTTCAACACGTGATACAGGTTGAAATCAGCCCATGCGTAATGAGTCGAGTCACCTGCCTGTATGGCTCGCTTCATAAACTCAATCTTCGCATTCATCAGAATCAGAAAGTTGCGCGTATCGTGCTCGTCTGAACGAGTATCGGGTAACCCTTGTGGCGAGATCGCATAGAAATCAAGCTCTTCAAGCGAGATTGTTTCAATCACACCATTCGTAATAGAAATCTTATCTCGATGCTCTGGGCTCACAAACACGTGGAGGCGAATACCGGTTGCAACCAACTGGTTGAAGTAGTTGATACGAGCTTCATTTGTCTTGTCCTTGGCTCTCGTTTCATGCAGATCCAAGAACGCAGTAACAAACGTTACGGTCATTGTGGAACATGGTTTTTCATCTGAAAGTAATAATGCCGTTCTCATTGACCGTGGAACTCGTTGGTGGATTGGGAAACCAACTCTTTCAATTGGCGGCACTTCTTCAGATTGCGAGGAGGACCAATCGACTTTCATACCTACAGTCGCTCAGCAATCCATCTCCTCATACATCAGGGTCTTACTTCGACACCATCTTCCAGACCTTCAAACCACTCTATAGACAGATGAAGCCGATCAACTATATAAATGACCCTAAAGCATACGTTAACTGGAATGAGTTACTGCGCGGGTCCATGAACACCGAGTTGCGCGGGTACTTTCAAGACTGGCGATATGTTGATCGCGACTTTATCTCGAAGTTAGTGTTCCCAACCGCCGTGTTCTCGAAATACCCTGTTCAGAGCGGCATATTTCTCCATATTCGCGGCGGCGACTACGTGGGGAATCCCTATCATGATGTTGGGTTGGATGAGTATTATGCGAGGGCGATCAAGATGTTCCCAGATGCCCATTTCTTCATCGTAACAAATGATCTTCCCTATGCGATGTCTAGACCGTATTTGGCCGGTCTTTCATACACGATCATAGATGAGCCGGAACTCGAAACATTGTATTTGATGAGTCAGTGTGCTGGTGGAATCTGTGCAAACTCGTCCTTTTCCTGGTGGGGTGCGTTCCTCAATGCGAACCGAAAAATTGTGATGCCCGATCGTTGGTTTGTGGATCGCAGGCTCCCCACTGAGGGGTATTACTTTCCGGGCGTGATCAAATGTCCAGTGTAGGAAGAGCCTTCGGAGGCGGAGGCGGTGGTAGCGTTCCCGCAGCACGATGAAGAAGAACCTCGTCCCATGTAGATTGGAGAGCTGCGATATGTCTGGGCAACCAGCCAGGGTCCTTCGGGACAAAGGCCTTCTTCGTTGATGAAAGCAGCCAGTAGATGAACTGTGCTTCGCCGATCTCCATCTGCCACTTGGCGAGATCCATGGTAGCCGGCTTATACTTCACAGTATCATCGTCCAATACAGCGAAGACGCCCTTCTTTGCAGTCGACCGAATCCACTCGGATGAGAACACCTGCTTGAACCTGAACTCGGCATACTCGCATTCGTCGATGCCCGTGCACTCCATCTGCATCTGCATCTGATGGACATATCCCTCAGGGACACCGTCGGACTCGGCGCGCGAGAACGGGCACTTGAACTCAACCAGTCGGCCGCGGCGACGCACATCGGTCGGATCGGTGGGGAAGATGATCCCGTCAGGAGATGCGCCGAGGAATGGGTAGATCGGGTGCTGAACGCAGGATACATCCGTGATTGTGCAACGGGTTTCGTCTTCATACAACTCCTTTGCAATCGGCTCGAAGCGCGTTCCCCAGATCATCGCACCGACTCCATGCCCGCTTGTCGGCTGTGGCGGCACAAGTTTGCGGAGGATGAGGCTGCGCCTGGTTTCCCCGCCCGTAAAGATCTGATAAACCTCAGATGCCGTGATCATCTCACCTCGCTTCGCATGCCATGCCGACGTGCGCTGGTCATTCATACCGTAGACGCGAATGGTTCTGCGCACACAACGATCACGTATCCAGATCTGCCCAAGCTCTCCCTTCATCGCTTCCTCCAATGCGGTAAACACAAATCGTCGAGCCCTCGTGTAGCTCACAGGTGCGAGTAACGTTATTAACATGATCAGAGGCTTAAGTCGTTTCTTCGGGCGAGTATAAGGTGGTTCGCGCAGCCATTCTGTGATAACCGCTTCCATTGCGTTTGTTTATGCGTCGCATTCGAAAACTCATTTTCAGTGCTGTAACACAGAATCAGTATGGAGACGATTCAGAGCAAAGAGCAATGGGTTCTGCGTCGGTTAGAAGGATTCTACTCAAACCCCGAACACTTTCAGCGCATTGAGGAGGTCCTTACCGGAAAGTCTAAGCTAAGTCTGCGCCTACTGGACTGGTTTGTGACCAATTATTCGAAGAAGTACAATGTATCGTTTATGACGAAGACGAACCGTCACGTCATCGTGTACTTGGTCTACAAGTCACACCTCAAGGCGTATAACAAAAAGATGTTTGATCCCTTCTGTCGCTGGAAGCGGATTCAGTTCCGTGGTCTGGACACCACGGTGGGTCAGCTAAACTTCTTTGAGTGGGCCATTCAGGATGAGGTGCTTGAGTACCTGGATACCCATTACGACGAGATCCATGCGGATATGGAGGAGTGCTCGCAGGTCATTCAGCCCAAGGACGGTGAACGCCGTAAGCGTCACGAGCTGAGTCGTTCGGCCACCAAGTCCGTGCGTATCCACGACGTGACGGTAAAGGTTACATTTGATTAAGGAATGTTGTCTGCGATTGATCGCTCAATTGTATATCCCGTGAGTTCTGATATTACCGAGCATGATCTCAACATTGTGTCGGACTTGTGGTCAGTCGAAGGACGCGAGGTGTTCAGGGGTGCACGTGACCCAAACTACGAGCATGCGAATGTCTACTGGCTGTATGATCCAGAGGACCTGGACCGCGTAGGTGTAGCGGAACATAAGCGCGATAACCCCGGGGATGTAACGGTGTTGTGGCACAAGGATACACCATTCGGAACTCTTCTTCAAGAAGACGGATGGATAGAGAGTGACTCAATTTGGTCGCGCATGCCTGAGCATTCTTATGAGCAGTTTCTCGCAGAGGGATGGACAACGCCTACTGCATTCTTAGAGAGGTGTCTGCGTGGTGTGATTCGAATCGTCACACCAGACATGATCACCAAGCGGCCTGATGTCCACTCATGCGAAAAATGTGGGCATGTGTCGCTTCGGCCGTTCACATGTGGAGCCGTCCAACCGCTGAGCTTCCCGGAAAAGGAAAAGGTTTGGTTTATTGATGATCGGATGATTGTATACCTGCCGCCTAAAGGCGGCTCTACTGTTTGGTCACTTCTTGGCTTCACGACACCGCAGCTGCCCGACGAGCCTTCTTCGGAGCAACCGGAGCCGTCGGAGGCGGAGCAGCTGGAGGCGTCACAGCCCTCTCCTCAACCTCAACCTCATCCTCTTCAGTGACCGGCACCTCGACAGCCGCGGGCTTGTCCTCCTCAACCGGCTCGTCAGGCTCCTTGATGTCGGCGAACGCAGCCTTCGCACCGACGCGCGTCGGCGGGAACACCTTGGCGTGAGCGATGCGCCAGGTCACACCGAAGCCCGTGCCCGTGACGTAGATGCTCGGCGTCAGAACCATGCGGCACTCGACACGCTTCGCAAACACCTGCTCGAGGTTGTTCTCGGTCAGCTCAATCGTTGCACCGTTCGCATCCACCGCGTCCATCCCGACCTGGCCATCCCAGATCGAGATCTTCATGCGGAGCGACGGCGGATACTTGCCGTTCGGCACCCACTCACCGTTGATCTTCTCGACGCTCGGCGTGAGGATCGGCTTCATCGTTTCGCGGAGCACGGCCTCGGACTTCGACTTGCCGAACCACTTGCCGCTGTTCGAGATCGCGTGCTGAACGATCTTCTCAGACAGGTCAGTGAGGAAGTTGTAGAACTGACCGACGTCAGTGCCGTCCGTCGAGCGCTCCTTCGCGTAGGGATCGCAGCCCTTCAGCGACGCGAGCATACTGTAGTTGCGCTGACCAGTCTTCTCGTCCTCACGGACGACGACGCCAGCCGGGTAGAAGATACGAGGAATGCGAACCTGAAGGGGTTGTCCATTGTACTTGATGGGAACGGTCTTACCCCCAGCCTTGTTCGAGCGGATCTCGCCGATCATGACGCGGTTGATGTCCAGGTTCTCAGAAGGAATGATTGCAGAGGTAGCCATATTGATTGTTGTGAGATGGACTGGCCTCGCCAACCCCGGATTCGTTTTCCGCGCAGGTTTCCAGTTTTCAAGGCTCAGCACAAGATAAGCAATGCCTCAGTGCGCCTCCGTTCGAAACAAAACTTCAACGGATCGATGTTCGTCGGATGCGATGACTGGACATATGTTATGCGGACGTCACGCTCGAGCTAAGTCCCCCAGGTTTTGGGCGGATGTGAATCGTGATAAGATTGATCGATTTGCAAAAGTCCAAGCGTTATATCGAGGATGGTGTGTCCGCCGTCGATTGGTCTGGGCTGGGCCAGGTGTCTTGAAGCGAACTAGGTGTGTGAATGATGAAGACCTCGTGACGATGGAGTCAAAGGAGAAGCAGCATCCTTTTGACTATTTCGGAATCGAAGAGGCTGGGAAGATTTGGTGGTTTGACTTTGGAAGCGCATGGGAGTGGAGTATTCGCACTGTGACTCCGTTGAACCCTTACACGAAGGTCCCGTTTGAACATGCTGACCTTGCGAGGCTCCGTAAGATACATCTCTATCGCAGACGATGGAAGCTGCCTGTTCCCGCACCCTCGAAGGACCTCGTTGAGAATATCCTTCGACGGTGGAATGTACTGGCTCAGATCTTCCGTAGTTTTGGATTCGAGGAAACACATCCCGAACAGTTCGCAAACTTAACTCACGCAAACCTCCGCATGATGTTCCGCTTCTTTCATGATGATTTGATTGCGATGCCCAAACCTAACCAACGGCTTTTAATGATCTGTTCGAAGGGCGCGCTCAATGCCTACACTACGAACAACGGATATATCATCAATTCGTTGAACCTTCTCACCATTGGGCTGACGGATGTTCAGTCGTATGACGTTGTGTTTCTAGCGTTGTCTGCGCTGTGGCGGTGCTAAAACGGATTCTAGCATTGCTCGGAAACATGGTGCAACCATGAACATCTTCTTCTTGTCGTTGGACCCCGACGAAGCGGCTCGTCTTCACTGTGATAAACACGTGGTGAAGATGATCCTCGAAACTGCACAACTATTGTACACCGCACATTGGGTCTACGAGTCACCGCTTCCCGAAGGAGCCTACAAGAAGACACATCCTAATCATCCGTCTGCACGTTGGGTCCGCGAATCATTGGCGAACTACACCTGGCTCTGCCGCCTCGGTTTGGCCTTGTGTGCTGAGTATTCGTTTCGCTATGGAAAGATTCACAAGACTCATGCGCATCTGACCTGGTTGTCCGCACATCCACCGGAGCCGCTCGTCGATGTTGGATGGACCCTACCTAGATTGGCCATGCCCGAAGAATATCACCACCTCGACCCTGTTGTAGCCTATCGCGCCTACTATGTTGGCGCCAAGTCGCGTTTGTTGGCCTACACAAAACGTCTTCCACCAGAGTTTCTGGCGCAAGCGGTTTACATGACCGCCGGAGGTAAGAGTATACCAGTGCGTTAGAAATGTCTGCTTCTTCTGCTTCCGTTAAGTCAAACAAGATGGCCCCGAAGAAGTCCTCCCCTGCTGCCCCCGTCGCCGCCCCTGCACCTGCACCTGCCGCCAAGACCCCGAAGGTCAAGGCCCCCAAGGCTGAGAAGCCTGCCGCCCCGTCGAAGGCCGTTGTGACGGTCCCGACGGTCGAGTCGGCCTCGACCCCGGCCGTTGTTGAGGCGACGGAGAGTTCTGACGTCATCCTCGCCAGCCTCGCCGAGAAGCTCAAGGCGCTCTCGACGGAGCTCACGACCCGTGTCCGCGAGGCCACGAAGAGTGTGTCGGACGCCATCAAGGCGACCAAGCGCGAGGCCCGCGAGATCAAGAAGAAGAAGAAGAAGAACCCGGAGGACATGACTCCGGAGGAGCGCAAGACGTGGGAGGCCCGCCGTGCGAACAACGCCTTCCTCGTTCAGCGCCCGCTGACGGATGAGCTCTGCGCGTTCATGGGCCTGAAGTCAGGCGAGAAGCGCTCGCAGACGGAGGTGACGAAGTTCATCTCGGGCTACGTCAAGCAGCACAACTGCTTCGACCCGGCGTTCAAGCGCCGCATCCTGCCCAACTCGGCGCTCGCGAAGCTGCTCCGCGTCACGGACAAGGAGGAGGTCACCTACCTGAACCTCCAGTCTTTCCTCAAGGTCCACTTCCTCAAGCCGAAGGCGTAGGTTCACAAGGAACCTCCGGTGACGTAAATATTTTCTAAAAAGAAATATAAAATGTCCGACTCGATACGCGATCCTTTTAGGCCCTCGGGGATGACTCGTTCGCAAACTGCTCGTTACCACGGGCGCCAGCATGTAAAGCTGCCCAACGACTTTGAGGGCCAGAAGCGCAGGTACATGGGGTCGTTGAAGAAGTTGGCGGCCTACAACAAGGCTCATGGAAAGACCGGCGGTCGCCGTCACCGCAAGACCCGCCGCCACACTCGTCGCCGATAGACTCCTCCAAGCCGTCGCCACTAGACTCCTAAACCAAACATAAACAATAAAAATACCCTGGAACCCCAGGTGATTTTTAGTGTCTAGATGTAATGGACGTTGCGTTTAAGGATGTCGATAAGATGCCGCCCAAGGGGTTCATGACTCCGAAGCAGCCTGGATCTCCGGATTACTCGCCTGCTGGAAAGGTTGGCAGCCCAACGGCAGAAGACCTCGAGAAGGTGAAGGAGAACACGCCGTCAAAGGACAAGACTCAACGGGCTCTACTTCCGTTGTTTAATACGGCAGGCCGTAGACGCAAGTCCCGAAAGACGAAGCGGAAGTCCAAGAAGTCACGTCGCACTAGACGGAGGTTGTAATCAGCTCATGGGGCATCTCCATGTAGAGAACCGTGCTGAAGAAGGGCGACAGACGTTCATCGAGGACAAGTGCACGCTGCTTGTCGTTCTCAACCAATGTCTTCGTCAACCTGCGCAGGACAAGGCCGCGGTCAACGGAGGAGTCAACCTTAATCTTACATTTACCCGCCTTCCATCCACACAAGGATGACGTATTACATGCGTCCTTTTGTTGGAACTGTCCGCAGGGTGTACGCACTTTGTTCACGAATGCACGTGGACCTTGCGTTGCATCCCAATGGGCCTCCTTTTTGAGCCAGGTATCAAGCTGCTTGTAGAGGTTCTTTCCGCGAGATGCGATACCTTCGCGGAGGTCTGCATATTCCTCCTTCTGGATGTCCTTGGAGAGTGAGAACATGAGAAAGTCAAATACCTCTGCCGAGTACGAGATTGAGTCTGCAGTATGGATGTCTTCGGCATTGGGCGCTCCATCGATCAGTTCGCGTTCTTGGTGACGCTGCATCGTGGACAACACCTCCTTCGCAGTCACAAGTGTCGACTCTTCAGGTTGAAAGGGTGCGCGGAACTCGGAGGCGAGCAACGACTCAACGAACCGGCCCTGCGTATCCTGGAGGTCTTCAACCCACTTGAATCCCTTGTGTGTGGTATTATCGAGAAAGGTGCGCTCGGCTTGACGAGTCGGGAGTTCTTCTGGCTTAATGTCCGCATATCCCGACCGTGCACGAACTCCGGGCAACTGTTCGTATGTCGCGGGCTGAACTGGTAGGACAACCACTTTCGGCACAAACACCGCCTGAACTCGCTCGAACGGGTCGAGAATCACCTGGAAGTCATGTCCCTTGCTCTGAAGCTCATGAAGTGCATCGGCTAAGCGTGGACGGTCGGATGCACATGCGCGGGCATGAAGTGTGGTCACGGTGGTCAGCATCTTCTTCGGAAACAGCGGGTCGCGAATGTTGACTGTATACTTATATTTCGCAAAGCCCTTTGCCTTATCCGTGCTTCGAGCTACGTGGGCAAGAATGTCGTCGTCGAGCAGTACGATCGTCCGCTCGCGAGGGCTGAGCATCTCAGACCAGAATCCGCATTTGACCGAAGAGGCTGCAGTATCGATGCGAATCACCGCACATCGAATGACGGATGTAACGTATTCAAGCTCATCCAAAATAGTCAGTCGACCCTCCTTATACGCTCGCTGAACACCTGAAACAATCCGGTCAATCTGCGTTTCACCCTCTCCCATATCAGTCCACGACCTGGCGAAGGAACAGAGCATCACATTCTTCGGTGCATCTTTGGGTTCGGGAATCGCATCCTTTGTGTTGAGGAAATGGGGGATTGTCTTGGACGGCCGACCGAGTCCCACGCGGAAGAAGTCGGACTTTCCCGAATCCAGACGGCTCTTCTTGATGGAGCGATCGTAGTGGATTGGTATCTGAAGGGATGCGGACAGTGTGTTTGAAAGATAAGCCATTCGCAATGCAGGTGTCTTTGCAGAGCTGAGAATGTAGGAGTCGTCGCTCTTCTCTGAGTTTGGAACCATCAGCTTCTTAAACGGCTGTTCGACCTTGTAACAACATGGGACCTGCTTATCCTTGATGGTGCCGATGTAGTTCGGAAACACAGACGTTTGGTCGCGCTTGATCACTGAGAACTCCGTGGTATCCTCGTCCTTTCCAGAGCGCACCTTTCCTCCGCACACTGGACATGCATCGTCGACGAGCTGATCCTCGCGTAACGGAAGTTCATCCTTGATACACCAATACTGTGGACACGTTGCGATTCCGTCACGCACAGGCATGATGTGGACGTTATAGTCTTCGATGCCTTCCTTGTCCTTGTTCGCTTCCTGCACTTTGGCCTGCTTCTCGGTGGCTGGATAGTTGCGAGGGTTGTATTCGGGTGGGATGCGCGCTTCATCTTCAGCCGTCAACACGACAACCTGCTTGTTCTTGTCGCACTTACCAGGATATGCGCTGTCGAATGTTTCGGGATCAAACTCTTGTAGGCGCGTTGTGAAATACTTGTAGGTTGAACTCGACTTCTCCTTCAATCCCTTCTTTTTCTTTGGAGCTTCTTGGACCTCCTCCTTAGGTGCTTCGGTCGGTTCGCTGGTCAGTCCCAGGTCTGCAAGGAAATCATCGTCCACATCGAACTCCCCCGCATGAATCACCGGCTGTGCAGCTGTGGTGGCTTCAACGACCTCAACTCGGCGAGGGCAAACTGCATCGACCGACGCATCATCCGAAGTGAGCACGTAGCGGAGAATACTCGCATACTTCATCGCACGCTCAACCGTGGTGACCGAGGACAAAATCACCTCCTTGTTTGAGAACCTCAGCGTTGGAAATCCCTTGAGAACGCGGTCGAGGTCAAGGTCATCGCCTAGGTTTAAGAAGGTTCGAAACATGTTCTCCGCATCCTCCTGAGTTATTCCAATTTCAACCAGAGTTGCGGGTGATGGGACTTCGGCTTCCTGGAGGGCTTGAAAGGCTTGGACTTGGAGAGGCGTGAAGTTCTCTGCGAGGCGGTCTGCACGCAGAAGTCGGAACGTATCGTCTTGGTAACTGAAGAGCGTCTGAAGGCATGAAAAGCGCCGCATGTCGAACTCGGAAACCTCCTTGGGGTAGACGCCAAGTAGCGACATGTCCTGAAGCTCCCATCGGGTAACTGCGAGGTCTGCAGGTTCTACAAACGGCGTGATACCGTCAAACGTCTTGAACCAATCGTAGAGGCTGAGTCTAATCTCATCCAAGCTCTGCTTCGAATCCTTTCCACGCACAATCGTGAACTGGATGTCGCGTGGTGTAATTGCGATGCGGTCGAAGGATGTGCGAGAGGTTCCGCGGTAGAGAAGCAGAGTTGGTAAGCGACGCTGGGGAAGAGTTGCAGAAGTCCATGACTTCCACATGCCTACATCAATGGAAGGCACCTTGTTGTCCGGGTCCTTCACGTAGAACTTGTGACGGGTCTTCTCCTGCTTCGATGTGAAGAACCCAACATACGGTGTTTTCGGGGATAGAGTCAGACCGTAGAACATCTGCTCGAAGCGGGCTCGTGGTGCGGTAAACACGGTTTCCACGAGAGGTAGATACCACTTCGCTCGCAGAATCGCGGGATGCTTTGGCTCAGGTGCATCCAGAGCAAGTAGTTTCGTCAGTTGCTCTGCGTTGGTTCGCAGTGACCGAATCGCAGAGTCCGTGAGCCGATTGGGTGTATCCTCGCGAAACAAGGGGTAGTAGACGCGTCGCACGATGGACGACATCTCGTTGAACTCCGTGGCCCTGAACTCTCCAACGTCGGAATACAGCGTTTCAAAGAGCAGCTGCATGTTTCCAATCGGAATGCGAGTGGATGCGAAGTTCAGATCCTTCGGAGGAAGAGGGAGAACAATCGAACGCTGGTCGGCGATACCAAAGATACGCCACTCGGAGAACCCAGCGCCAGGAGAGTAGAGGTCGCTCAGTGCATCCGGTTTCGAGTTCCAGTCCTCGCGCGAGAAGGCATGCTCTTTGACTCCGGTGCCTGGCCGGGTCTGTTCCAGATAATACTTGAACAGCTCAGCGCTCAATCTCACGCCATCGACCGACATACGAAGAAAGAGTGCATCCCAGTTGCGCGGATCCTCGTAATACTCTTCGGGTAGCTGGACGTTGACTTCAATGAAAAGACGGTCAGGATGACTGTTAACTGCGATTGCGATATGTTGACGCACAGTCTCTAACGTATCATCCTCGAAGAAGGATACGGAAGATCCTGTTCCCGCGACGGGTACAGACTTCGACATTATAATTGACTTAGGTTTTCTCAGAGAGGGGAATCCGTAATCTGCATACCACAATACGGCGTCGGTTGACGCGAATAGTTCACCGGCGTATAGATCCCAACCTTCACCGCATCGTGTAGGATTCGTTTGAAGTTCCCCCAGAACTCCGTGGTGTGTCCAATACTTTCCGTCATCAGATGCGCCATCTCGTGTAGCATCACGAACATGATCGTATTGATATCGATGAGCGGATACTGCGGTGGTTTGGTTTTATCCCGCAGGCAGACGACAATCCGCTGACCCTTGTTCTCGGAATACGACGTATCAGGTGAGCTCATCTCGTTCTCTGAGAACACGTCGGGCTGAAACCGGGCAACAAAGCGAGCAACAGGCGGATCGTTCATCAACGCGGGTTCTTCGGCATACGAGTCGCGAAGTTTCGTGAGGTTGGATCGGATCTTCGCCATGAGCTTCACTGCCTCTTCCTTGTTGGGCAAGTTCTGTATGTCGTATTCATGACCATCAGGACCGGTCATTCGAACCGTATTTCCCGGTCCTATGAGTTGGGATACAATCGCGACCCCGACGACGGCAGCAGCAACCGACAACATTATCTATCACTGCGAGTTTAAGCGGTCAGGCCATCCAGCGCCCGGTTGGCGCGGAAAGGGTCCGGGTCAATCGTCGTCTGCAGGAACGGGCCAACCTTGGACTGCGGGTTCGGCGTCTCCGAGCGGATGTCGTAGGTCGGGTTGCGGTTGTTCTGCGAGATACCGATGATGTTGATGTTGGCGTGGTAACCCGCCTGGAGGAAGTTCTGGCCATCCATGTCCTTGGAGCCAACCGGGTTGACGGCGGCCCACGAGGCACCGACCTCACCCTTGGGGAGCAGCTCGCTCGACGACAGCACGTTCTGGGTGTACGTCTGCTGCGACGCCGGGGTGCGTCCCTGCATGCCGCCCACATCGTAGGCATTACCACCCAGCGCCGACGTGCCGACAGAGTACGGGCCCTGGCCAGACATCGGGCCCATCGCACCCGAGCCACCGACCTCCTCCGCCTTGTCCAGGACCGCCGACTTGCCGCCAGAATAAGATGAAAAGAGAGAATACACAACAACCACACCCACTAACACCATTCCGAGTCGGACAATCTTCTGAGAGGAGAGCTTCATACTTTATTCATGTCGTCAGACAAATTTCGCAGGTTCGTCGTATCGGGGAACAGAAGGTCGACGAGCTGCTCGCGGCGAAGCGTCCAGAATCCACGCACACCCTTCCTCTTCGCTTCATCGCGAAGCTGGGCAATCGTCATCTTCTCGATGATAAAGGACTTGGGTAGTTCAGCCATACTCAGAATCTGAATCAACTGTGCTCGCTTGAGGATGTAGTACTGCTTGATACGGCGTTGCTTAGCGAGCTGCTTGAGCTCGACCAGTGATAGAGAATCCATTGAGACTGACGTTCCTCCCCGCTACCGAATCCGTTTTTTTCCGGGCTTCAAGTAATGCAACGAACACCCGTGATCCTCGCCTTTTTCATTGCCGCCGCACTTGTTGGGCTGGCCCTGCGGTTCACCGATATGAGCGGAGGTGTGGAAACCTTCAAGCTGCCTAGCGACGATATGGCCCCTCTGGAGACTGAGAAGACATCCGGCGTCACAGGGTGGGCCGAGACGTCACCGATTCTCGGAAGCCAGGCGAAGCCCGTCCCCGAGCTCCCGTATGATGTGGCGGACGATACCGCCATTGGTCAGTTCATGAACAGCAAGATTGGACCCGAGTGCTGCCCTTCACCGTTCTCGACGGGTGCTGGATGTGTCTGTCTGACGGATGCCGACCGTAAGGGTTTCGCGTCCCGCTTTGGGAATAAGACTCCTATGTAATTAAATAATGGATCACCTTCGCGCCTTCATCAAGTGTTTGAAGGACAAGAACCCTGAACTTCAATTTCCCCGTGCGTCGGATGAGGTGTACACCCACCTGACGGACGCATTGACTCCACATGGTATGAAGATTATGCAGCGCGATAACTCGCTGTTCAAGGCAGCAGACGCCCCTCAGCCACTCCCTGGTATCGATATTCGTGTCGCCTGGGATGGAAGCGAAGAAACATGGAAGGCTCTTCATATGACCATGATCTTCTCGTTCCTGCGCGGTGACCCGAAGGAGAAGGTTGCTCAGCTGATGGAAGCCATGAAGCATGTGCTTCCGGAAACGCATGGCGATACGAGCGAGATTCTGAAGATCCTGGGCCAAGAGGATACCACGTCTTCGCTGACGGAGATGTTTGAGCTGCTCATGAAGACCAAGTTGGCTTCGATTGTTGGCGAGATTGCCGCGTCGATCAAGCTGGATGATATTGGAATTGACTTTGAGCGCCCTGAGGAGATTCTCGAGGCACTTCAGCACCCTGAGCGCAGTCAGGCGGTTCGACAGATTATGGAGCAGGTCAAGACCATGCTGGAGGAGCGTGTTAAGACAGGTAAGATCAATCAACAGGAACTCATTCGCGAGATCGAAACACTCAAGGCGAAGTTCCAGTCGAGTTTCGGAAAGTATATGAATGAGATGGTCGGTGTGGCGCGTGAGGGACCCGCGACAGGGAACACGTCTGCTCAGATCATGTCCAATTCCCCAGAGGCTCGTCGTGCACGTATGCAGGCCCGACTCCAGCGTAAACTCCACGAAAAAGGTCGCAAGTGAAGATAAGAGATGTCCTTCTGGTTTTCCGATCCAAGCATTCTATTCCGCTCAGACACGTGGTTCGCATTTGTGCCGACCGCGGGTATGAAGGTGGATGAAGCATTGAACGCTGTGGTTCGCTTCACGGTGTATTTGAGTTTTCTGCTGTTTCTTTGCTCGATGGAGGTGAAGTATTTCGTCTATGTGCCTGTCGTGATGGCGATCACGGTTGCGCTCCACCAGCTGTATCCCAATACGAAGAAGATCACTGAGCCGTTCCGGATGGGCACTGCAGTGAGTGGATACGTTGGTTCTGAGTTGACGCTACCGACCCAGGAGAACCCGTTCATGAACCCGACCTTGGTCGACATCAATGAGAACCCGAAGAAGCCGCCTGCTGCAGATCCGACGGACATTGACGTGCGCGACAAGGTCATGAAGCAGTTCGCACAGACCTCTAACGTCTATCTGGACACCACGGACGTCTTTCAGCTGGCTCAGGCTCAGCGCAACTTCTACACTGTGCCCGCAGATGACCATGAGGGACTCCTTCAGTTCCTTGGAAAGGGAGCGGCTTCAGGTAAGATCCTGAACGAGGGATATGTGATTGCAAAGGGCTCAATGCCCAAAACGCCGGCGACTACCACGAGTCAGCCGACGGGGGCGACGCCGGGTCAGACTACGGAGCAGACCGAGCTTCCTCTCGATCTCACCCGCTGATTCCTGCTGTCCTGAAATCACCCGCTCACGACCACGCTTCGGCTTGAACTTCATCGTCGGAAACCCAGACACATTCTCTTCAGGAGGTACGTTGGCCGACTCAATCTCCTCGACGGGAATCTTGGAGTGCTTCCTCTTAAACTCATCCCACTTTGGCTTATTGGCTTCGCAATGCGAACACCCCTCCATGTAGAACAATACTAACAGTGGACGACGCTTGAGACGCTTCTCAACGCCGCCCGCATAGTTATCTCGTCCCGGTCGTGCAGTGAGGTCACCGAACGACATATTTATATCAACAACTAGAAAATGGCGTGTCTGGATGAATTGAACCAATCGGCAGATAAGACGTGGATTGGGATTTCACGCGCAACGGGTGATATGAAGAAGTTCGAGAACATCGCACAGTTTCAAGACTACCAGAAGGCTCTTGGATGCGCACCTGTTCGTGCATCACCCTATGTAGAGTCAAACGCTGGAAAGAACACGACGCCAACCGGATTCCTCGAGTTCAAGCCACGTGATGCAGCTACACAAGCGAGATTTGATGCGACCTCAGACCAATGGGAGGGCGCAAAGGCATCGGAAGAAGCTGTGAAGCAGGGGCTGTTTATTGAAGACAGTGCTGATCCGGTAACTCGGGAAAAGAAGGCGCAACCCATGATGACCCCACCACAGTCTGCACGGGGAGCTCCTGCTCCTGCGCCGACAAACGATGTTTGCTCAATACAATGAAGTGGGTATTGCTCGCACTCGCGATGCTGCTCGTGGTGCTTCTTCTTCGAAGCACTGAGCATTTCAAAGACCCAGAGTATACGAATGTTACGCGGCCATGCTTCTGTTCGACAAAGGATGTCGCTCAACCATGTGAGCCCTCTTGTGCGGCATGGGATAGTAAGATCGAAGCGCTCGCACCCATTGGCGCAAACAACTCGGATTACATCACTGTGCTTCAAGCATTCTACGACCAAGTCTATGTACCTACACCTTCGCGGCCCACCGAAGCGCAGGTGAATACGTTCTTAGCATCTCCTGCTGGAACGGTCGCAGGAGTGGACAACGCAGCTGTGAAGCGAATCATGATGAATGCATTCCATATCCAGGGTTCCCTTACTGCGGCTCAGAGTGAAGAGGCGAGTCAGAACTTCAAACCCGTAGATGCCGATCTGGCTCCGGAAATGGGTCGCGATGAAGTCAGAACTCGTGAGGAGGACCAGTATGTGGGGGCGAATCCCAAACCGTCGACCAGGTTATCTGAGGGCGACTATGCACCTGTTACGCAGTCGAAGCCACTGAATCCTGGACAATGGGAGGATGGCTCAACAATGTGGAAGGGTCCTCGTCCCGCATCTGTATGCCCGTGTGCTGAAAATATCATGTAGACACAATGAGGAAGTGGATCCTGTTAGCACTACTGGTTCTTCTGTTTTTTGTTACATTCAAGTACCGAGAGGGAGTGGACAGCACACTTTCGCCACCGCCATCATGTTCTGCACCCGATCTTTCCGTCATCGATGGGTTGTGTAAGAAGCCTGATGTGCAACCGACTCCACCCACGTGTCCACCGGGTACGACTGTTGGTCTTGGTGGTACGAAGTGTTATGGACCCGATACTATGACGGCAGCACAAGCTGCTGCTGCTGGGCTGACATACAGTAATATAACACAAAAGTACAGCAAGGATGTTTCGCCAACATGTCCTGCTGGATACAAACTTGGCGGCCTGGGGGGATGTACATATGAAAATCCGTTACAGCCAACGTGCGCATCGGGGTTCACTTACTCTCCTGAAAGCGGAACGTGTAGTGCAACAAGTGTATCGTATGCCGAGTCAACTGGATATGCTGACCTCGCAGCTTCTGTCCAAGACGCAAACAATGGCCCCCTTCCATCCGCAATCGATGAGCGTGCCTCATCGGGCGACACAGATACAACTCGTCCACTGAATGGCGATGTGTTTGGAGCAAACGGACCGTTCTCTGGCCAGCTTGGAACAGGTCAGGGAACAGGGACGGCGGCCGCTGCAGTTATGAATGGAAACACATATGGACCGCCGGGACAAACAGTTACCCTCGCCCCGTTTGACCTCTGGAAGGGAACCAAGGGATCGAAGGGAACTCCTACGATGCCCGGAACAAAGATGCCGGTCGACGGTCCTACCTGGGGTGGTGTTGGAAGCTCAACTATGTCGCGGTCGGCCACGTCTTCTCAGCCTGCCCCTGCGCTATATGGACCGGTGGGAAGTGGCGCACGCGGTGCAGACACCAATGGCTTTGGGTTTGGAGGCGGCTCTGTTTCAGGCTGGGGCTATTCGCAGAAGAACAGTGTCGATACCAGTATGCTTCCAAGCGGCGAATCGACTGGGTCAGAGCCATCGAATGCATACGCAGTGACCTCTCGTGTTCCAGGCGATATGGACATGTTTCCCTTTCCCTACATTCAGTCATCGAGTTACTCGCTCGCCAACGGATCAATGAAAACGGATCCCGTTCCATTCTTAACAGATTTCTCTGCGTTCCAGAATTAAGATGTTCGGCCTCCGCAATCAACGTGGTTCCTGCTGGGTCAACGCAACACTTCAAGCTGTCTTTCGAATTCCTGATGTCCAGACGCGCTATACAGCAAATGCGGCTCTGGATACATCACCTATCGACACCTCACTACAAGAAATCTGGTCAAGCAAAGGAGAAGAGGGATTGAAGCCCTTCTACGAGGCTGTACGGACGGCAGTCATGCCTGCGGGCGAAGGAATTGGCGACTCACATGAGCTGTTGGAGTTCCTCTGCGACAAACTACCGTTCCTCGACAAGCTCTGTCGCTTCAAAATCGGCAACACCGTCAAATGTACCAATCCAGACTGCAACTACAAGGATGTCCACACAGATTCGCTGATCGAGTTCTCTGTTTCACCCTCTCAGCGCAAGCAGAGCCTGACCGACTGCGTGATGCAGGCCGTCACACCGGTCACGATTCCTGACTGGACATGCGAGAAGTGTAAACATAAGGGGTGTGTGAAGCAACTTCTCATGTCGTCCTTTCCTCGAGTCTTCGTGTTCCACGTGACCTCGCTCGACTCATCTGTATCGTATTCGACGCTCTTGGTCTTAAACGGACAGAAGTACGCACTCTCCGCCGTCGTCTGCTTCAACGGAGGCCATTGGTGGACATATGGTCGCGATATGCCGCCGGGTAAGGATTGGGTAGAGTATGACGATTCGAACGTTCGCAACCGCGGTCCACAGAACTTCCCCTTGTCGGATAATATGCGTCTGCTATTCTATTATCGCGTGGGTGAATAAGGAAATGGACGCTAGCGTCGCCTTTGCTACTGGAATCGGCGTCTTACTATTTTTAACATTTTTCACCATCTTCTCGACCGGCTCGTTCTTAGCGGTTGGAGTTCTGTGGGTCCTGTTGGCGATGATGGGGTTCCTGCTCAACGTCTACGGCGTCATTACGTCGAACATGTTTTCGACTTCTGCTCCTGCCGCTGAACCAGCCCAGCCTGTTGGACAGGCAACCTCTTCGCTACCAGCCGCACAGCTTGTGGGAAGCGAGGTGTTTCACATCTCAGATAACAAGTTCACCTACGATGATGCGGCAGCAGTCTGTGCGGCGTATGACTCACAGCTAGCGACGCTTGAACAGATTCTTGATGCATATAACCACGGTGCAGAGTGGTGTGGATACGGGTGGTCGGCTGGAGGCATGGCTCTGTATCCTACGCAGAAGGGGACATGGGATGCACTCCAACAGGAAGCTGACCAGAAGAAGCGCACTGCATGTGGACGTCCAGGTGTGAACGGTGGGTATTTCGACCCGTCCTCAAAGTTCGGAGTGAACTGCTTTGGAATTAAGCCGCAGGGCAACGTCAAGCTACCGACTCCTCTCCCCGGAACTGACCAGGACGCATTCAACGGAGCTGTGGCTAAGTTCAAGGCGATGATCAAGTCATTCAACCTCGATCCTTATTCGAGGGCAACGTGGTCTGGATCTACGTCCACGGCGTCCCCGGGTCAGCAGTTCATCAACCAAGTAACGACGGAGCATTTTGCGATGCGTGAACATTTGGAGGATATGGAAGTTATGCCCGGACACACAATGGCTACAAATGCTCTTTCGATTCAATCGCCCTATGGTCTACGCGGTCAGCAGGGTGATGTCGGACCTCCTGGACCTCCTGGACCTGCGAGCAGTGTACCTGGTCCCGTTGGACCTGGAGGACCTGCTGGACCTGCTGGACCTGCTGGACCACCGGGTACAAAGGGTGATCCAGGAGTGAGCAATGTACCCGGTCCGACCGGACCTGCAGGAGCCAACGGTAAAGATGGATCTCCCGGAGGTACCGGACCCACTGGTCCGAAGGGCGACCCCGGTGTTGTTAAGCCGGGACCCGTTCGTATCAGTGATCGTTGGGTGATTCAAGACGAAGGTGTAGCACTTGTGTTCCGGGACACATTGTCTCCTGGAGATAACCGATATGCGATGTGGAATAGCCAGGGTAACCAGAAGAATCTTTAACAGGTTACCAAGGCGCGTACTTGTGGAAAAACGGTGGAACACTATCCAATTGTAATCAGCTCCAAAAGCCAATCCCAGGCGTCCAGCCATATTTATTGAAAAATCTGAATACCGGCGGGATACGACCAGCTCCACGGTCATAGGACAACTCGCCACCCTTGTAGCATAGATACGGCATACCGGGAATGTGCTCTGGGTAATCCGGAGGACACTTCTTGTAACACATTCCATCGATACGCTCTGTATGTTTGTCGGTTCCAACCCTGTCGATGTCCGCACATGTCTTGTGGCCAGCCGCATTGGCTTCTACCGCTGTTTCCATTTTGTGTGTAATCGGGTTAATGACTGGGTCGGGCTTGCTGTTCGACTTCATCCACATCTTAATTTCATCATCGTAATTCCCCGAAAAGTCTTGGGGGCCTGGACAAAGACCACCGTGGTCCAGGCGTCCAACTGTTTCTACGCATCCGGTCCACCAATGACCAATGATGTCTGTCCCCCACTGAACGCATTTATGCTTCCATCGAGTGCAAGTGAGTCCGAAGTTCACCCAATCGGTTCCATCTCCGTTATTGTCTGGACACGGTTCAAGTCCGATGACTGTGCCGGCTCCGATTCCAACTGAATCTACATAACAACGCACACCGAAACCATGGTATCCAGGCTTACATTCTTCGTAACAAAGGCCGCCCTCGCCAGACTTGTGGTCACCAACACATGTGTTTGGGAAGGTCCCCATCAGCTCGATACCGAATAACTTCGTCGGTGAAATCGCCCACGCAATTGCGACGAAGATCACGAAGAAGAACCCCAATGTGATTGCAACCAACCAGAAGATCACCCATGGATTCCATGCACCCCAGATGTTACGCGTGGTGTCCGCATAGAGAAGACCTAAATAAATCGATCCAAGGACTCCACCAAGCACGGATGCAACAATAAGAGTCGTGGACATAAAGTCATTGATCGGTGTCCAGATTTCTGGTGGAAACAAAAACGTCCAGAGATCGGACGGAGCCATTCAATTGTTTCTTAGGAAGAAAACAATGGACTCGATTATGCCTTCACTTACGTCATTCTCAAGAACCGGATCTCAACAGACAGTTACCGTCCCCCCGACGTCTGGTCAGGAGGTCAATCGCTTTACATGGTTGCTCTACCGTCCTCAAGCACATGCGGTTCGTCCGTTTGAGTCCGACCAATCTGCACGGCAAGAGAAATACGTGAACAGCGACCCAAATAAAGTCCGTTGAAATACGTAAATGGACGTCGTTCTCCTAATGGGTCTGGCGGCCCTCGGCTATGCGATGGCTGTGCCGAAGCGTCGCACTGACGCACCTGCTTCCGATCAAATTGCGGGTAAAGAACTGTATACGCCTCTGGAAGAGATGGAGTTATCCATTGTTCAGGCAGCAACTGGACATAACAACATGGTGCCCTTCTTTGGTGCGAACCGTACACAGACCACCTTCTCAGATGGTCACGAGAGTCTGCTCGACAAGTACACGGGTATGGGCAAGAACACATTCTTCCGCAAGGAGGAGGCAGGTGCATTCTTCGAGCCCGAGGCTGGTCGTGGTAACCCCTGGAAGGCTCAGGTCGAAACAGACTTCGAGCAGTCGCGCCAGGTCACGAGCATGGCGATGAAGAATGTGGCTCCAATTGAGCGTGTTCAGGTCGGTCCAGGTGTGAACGATGGCTACACCAATCTGCCGTCGGGTGGTCTGAACCAGGGCCTCGAGGCACGTGAGTGGCAGCTACCCAAGACCACGGACGAGCAGCGTATCGCCACGAAGCCGAAGCTCACCTACACCTCGAACCCGACCCCGGGCAAGCAGCGCTACGGTCTGCAGCCAGGTCTGCAGGCACCCGTCAAGAAGAACAAGCCTGACCGTTTCCAGGTTCTCCAGGGCGATGATGGTTCCCTGCCGCACTTGAATACAACCATCGGTCGCGAGAAGGCATCTGCGATCTACCCCGAGTTCGTCATGAAGACGCAGAACCGTCCCGAAACAGCGGCGCAGTTCGTCGGTCCTCTGGGCAAGAGCACGGGTGGAAATGAGTCATACATCCGTTCCTTCACGGAGCCGTACCAGCAGTTCATGAAGCTCACCACCGAGGGTCGCCCGTCACCTGGTGGACCGGTTGCGGGTATGCAGTCAGTCAATTCAGGACCCGAGGCGTACACTGCGATGACGCATCGCGACGAGTCGACTCACGTCAACTACCGCGGATTCGAGGTGCCTCTCTTCGGACGTGGCGGTCAGACACCGACAGCGGCTCTGCGTGGCTCCGTTAAGTACGACGAGCCGGTCGGCCAGAGTGTTCAGCTCGACCGCGTTGCGCAGCCGGGTCTGCTCGACGCATTCAAGAGTAATCCGTATACACAGAGCTTACAGTCTTCAGCGTAATGGATTCATCACTACTTCGATACACCACAACACAAACTGTATGCCTCCACGGACTAACCCGTCGAGACATGCATGATGTCGTTCGGTCCGTTGCTGTTCATCCCGAGAGGATCCACGTTTGCGGATGCACGCGTGAACCATGGATTCGGTCAGCCTTGTCGTTTCTTCGCGTTGTTTGGATTCCTCCGGGTGAACAATGCAAGACCTCGCAGACATCGGGCGAATCGAGTCCGCTCTCCTCGCGCGCCGTTCCGAGCTTGTTCAGTCGACCTCCTTCTTCTTCAGCGTAGTGATGCTTGTCGTGGTTCTAGGTGGCTTTGCGTGGTTTCTCAAAGTGCAGTACGAACTGAACAAGGACGCCCCCCAGGAGAAGCGTATACCTTTCGAGCCTACGGTTTGGTATTCGGCTACACGAAACCTTCGCAGTGAAGAGTATGCAGGACAACTCCAACCTTTTGAGATTGAAGCTCGACATGGTGTACCGGGACCTCCAGATGGAGGTGGCCCAACAGAAGTTTACGGAACTGACCACGGCGCCCCCGAGTGAGCCAGTTGCACCCGAACCCCAACCTGCTCCTGTTGCACCAAAGCCTAAACGAAAGAAGTTGCAGAAAGGTAAGTAAGGCATGTCCATATCGCCTGGACCCAATACGGGCGGGGCATATCCATCTGCCCTGTCGTCCAGCACCACCTTCTATAAATATGAACCCTTCAGCTTTACGTTCACAGGTGGCTCAAATTTCGCGGTATCTGGTACACTTGCCGGATATTGCACTGTGTCGACGTCCAATGCAGTGTTCTCAGCGGCAGTGACGGGAACTGGTACGATAGCAGGAACGGCGTTAACCTTGACGTCCGGTGGACCTTTCGTTGCTGGCTCGTTCATCACAGGTGTTGCATCTGGAACCTACATCGTTTCCGTTACAAATTCATCGAATTATGTTGTGTCTCCTTCACAGACAGTCTCATCGCCCACGTCTATTACGCAAAACAATGGGTTTCAAACGGTTGGATCTGTGTCCGGCGAAACATTAACCGTAACCTCCACAGGTGGAACGTTGACGTATCGAATCTACATTAACAACGGACGGTTTATTGTGACCCCGACTCTAACGTCCATTGTGTTGTATCAGAATGAACCTATTTCAAACACACTTCGCATATTGGGACTAAACGCGTCGAATATCACATTTACTGCGCAGACATTGATGTGTAACGCATACACGACGCCTACATTGCCGTCGTCGTTATTAACGTTCACGCCTTCGAACGACAGACTAAACTTTATATTGGCTGGAAGCTCTACCAATGTATCTGCGAGCAGTAACTATTACATCATCGGTTCAAACTCAACGAACGGATATGTTGTGACGACAACCTTTTCGATTCAGGTATCGAATGAGCGTATGTATATGCTGAGTTCGAACACAAATGTATCGCTTACAATCGGCACTGCACTCGCTCCTCCTTATCCCACATTCGAAGTGATTACTCCACTCACTACTCCAGTAGGCACACAAGTATCATTTGGTTCATTCAATTTACCACCGGGGTTGTCGCTGCTTTCTGTCGCTTCAAACAAGGTATCCATTGTAGGAATACCCGTGTACACATCGAACACCACATTCTTAAGCACGGTTACCGCGGCGACATATGGGCTCGCGATGCTTACAGCTTCATCGACTATTTCGTTTGGATACAACTCATCGGTTATCTTCACGTCACCGAGTACTGCAACGTTTTACTCGAATGTCCCAAACTCCATTACAAACACTGCAGTTCTGTTTCCGATATCGAATACGATTACGTATACTTCAACGGCTTTGTCGGGATTTACGCTGGGAGCCACCACTGGGATACTTTCGGGTACAGCGACGAGTAACGTTACGATTCCCATTACAGCCACAAGTGGACTCATCTCCAACGTGCAGTCTGTGAATATAAGCGTATTGCCTGTTTCTGTATCCTATACAATCTCGCCTAGTTCAACGATTACTAACATCGTTGGACAGACCATTACGCCTGTAACGATTACGTTCAGCTCACCCGCGTATTCCGGAATTTGTGTCCAAGGAACCCCGGTGTATTCGGGACTACCACTTGGACTTACTGCGCAATTTTCCGGTTCAACGGTTACGCTCACCGGAATCGCCTACGTTGTTGCAACTAATCAACCAATCACAGTAACTATCACCACACCCGATGGTACACTGAAAACAGCAACACTGTACTATACGTTCACAAGCGATACGTTCACAACTACAATCTACCCAACTTCACTTTCATTCCAACAGAATGCACTTATCACGCCGATTCAGTTTTCAGTGGTTACAGCAAGTCAAGTGCCCATTACGTATTTTTATGGTTCTGGAGTCCCGTCTGGGTTGTACGTAACTCCAGGTGGAACTCTTCAGGGAACCCCGACAACCCCCACTGCTCTCACAGCTCTGACCGGAGTGTATGCGACAAATGGATACTCGAGTAATCAAGTCACATCTGGACTATCCTATAGCGTTAAATCGGATACTGCGCATATTCTATCGAGCCCGTTTGCTACAGCGTTGACCGTTTCTTCACCGGTGGCCACGATCGCGACAACCACGCAAACCACAAGCGGTCTATCACTGAGCAATGAATACTTCAACCCTGCCGTCGGATTCAAGCAACCGAATACAATGACGTTTTTAACGTACCCTTATGGTCTTATCGTAAGTCCGCTCAGTATAACAGGAACCCTTGGAACTTGTACGTATCCAGACGACATCGTCCTTCCTGCGTATACCACGATATATGGAACGTTTAACCCGAATGCGATTCCGGTTGTGCTTGCGCTGTCGAATTCAAACCCTCAAGTCATTAACCGTTTCATAATTGGACAGAGGCCATATGGATTCAATGTGTATTGTGATTTTGGAACCTCGACCTTTTCGAATATCGCTAGTTATGGAATTCTGGGTCAAGAAAAAACAAACCCACATTCATTCGTAATCACATCAAACGCCACGTCAACCTTATCAAATTGGTCTGGAAATATCGTGATTGCGAACGGTGATTCACAATTGATCGTAGGTAGCACAGGTACACCATTCACTTTCAACGTAACGGATGATTTTGGCGGAGGCGGCGCACGATACTGCATCTATGATGCATCAAACTTACAACGATGGATCACGTTGTCGATGAATACTGGGTATATATGGACGTCTCCGACACCTGACTTGAGAAATGCAAATTGGAATCAGTTTGTCGTTGGAGGAACTATACCGGCAGTTTTGGCGGGAGTTGGATCTGGAATCGTTATGCGAATGTATGGAACAACTCTCCTATTAGGAGGCGCAACACCAAATACATTGGTTCAGACGACGATTACCCCGAGTACGGTTGGGCCACTCACGTTTTCAAACGTAACTAGCAACATCATTTCATCTGTCTATGATATCGCTACGGGACCAGTCGTTGTCGCAGCCGGGCGGGTCAATCCTGCGTCTTTGTATCCGACCACTAGTATACAATATTCATACGATGGAACTACGTGGTTACCGACGATAGGTTCATTCAATACACTTACGACGAATGTTGTGTATGGTAATTCGAAGTTGACGTATCCATGGCTTGCATTAGGGTCGAATGGAGCAACACCTGGGGTTGCATATTCTTCAGATGGTATTACTTGGACCCAGAGCCAGTATTTATTCGCAATTGGAACAACCCTTGGTCCACTGCAGTTTGACGGAACCTACTGGTGTTTCTTCGGTACGTCGAATTCAACCTTTACGCTCTATCAACACGATGCATTAGGCACGACAATGGATACCTGGACATCTACGACCCCATCGTTCAGTGATTCGGGCATCACTGCACTGTATACATTTCCTACACCAATCTATACGATCGTTGGAACCCCTAACCCCGTTGTATACGCAGGAGCTACTCCTACCGGGCCCGTGATTACACCAGCTTCGCAGACAGTATTGATTTATCAATATGTTCCCATCTCATCGGTTACATTTAGTTCATCTGATTTGACGGCAGTCTATTTCTTAGGATCCGCACTTCCTCCGGGTATGACGTTCGATGCCGCAACTGCGACGATTTCTGGCTTATCCGTGCAACTTGGTACATTTGTTGTAGCTATCTATGCACAGTCATCGAGTGGTGTTAGTGTAGTCACAGTGACGTTCATTGTTTCTCGCGCAACCATACTTGCTAAAACACCAAACGCTGCGAGTTACACATCGTTTGTTCGCGAAAAGGTGACTGCGGATTCTGCTACATCTGCGATCAACAATCATACGACGCCATTTGAAGTCGGACCATTTGCTCTTCCTCGCCCGCCAGCGATTATCACCGCTCCTGAAATCTGTTGCGACACAACAGTGAAAAATAATTAAGTTTTTATGTGGCGATAATCTACTCAAACTCCGGCATCAACATGCCCTTGAATTCATTCATGCCGAGCATGCCCACGAACACGTGGACACCCCCGCGCAGTTCGTAGACGCGATGAGTCTTGACGCCAACGTCATAATCTCTGAGGTGGAAGTTGACTTCCACGAGGTCTTCGTCGTCATCGTCTTGTTTCGGTAGGAACTTCTCCATGTGCTCGCTGAGTGACACGGCCTTGAAGTCCTCGGGGCTGAGGCTGTTGATATAGGCGAGGAACGCCTTGTTGTCGCCGCCTTGTTGCTCCAATCGCTGGAGCTGTTGGCGGTTGAGTTTCTCGAGATTAGGCGCCGCGACGGGCTTGTGCGGAGTGACGGGCCGCCATAGATATGCGATGGTGCGGTCGGAGAGGTCTGAAGAGAGGTTGAGCTTGGAGAAGGCGTTGGCGAGAGCGAAGTTGATAGTGGACTGCATTTTGGCTGGGGGCTCTTGGGATATCCGTGGACCTTCAAAATCCGTTTTCGGAAAACGAATCCTCTGTCCCTCAAGGTAAGAGGTAGCACCTGTACAAGATGCCTCGCAATATGACTGGAGGCTCCGGCCACCGCTCTCAACGCAACTCCGAATCCAACAAGACCAAGCAGAACAACAAGATCGGCGACAAGATGCTAGACGACCTCATGGACGAGGCTGATCTAGATGGTGCCCACATCGGGCGAGTCATGCGTCGCCTAGGCGATGGGCGCATGGAGATCTTCTACACCGAGAAGGAAACAATCGAGGGCAAGGAGCGCCCAGTGGACAAGCTCATTCAAGCACCGATTCGCGGCGGCATGCGCGGTCGTGGAAAGAAGGACGTCTGGGTGGACGTTGGAAGCCTCGTACTCTTCGAAGAGACTGGGCTTGGCGGTATGGCCACTCATCGGATTCTGTCCGTTTTCACACCCGCCCAGATTGCTCGCTACAAGAGCATCGTGACGGACGCCGATCCGCGACTCTTCCTCAAGGGAACGGCTACGGCGGACACGTCTGACGGTATCGAGTTTGATACCACCGAAGCCGACGATGAAGTCGACGTTGACCAGATCTAAGTGAACGATCCGTCAACCTCAAAAATTTTTACATGCGCGAAACCTCTGAGCAAAGCATTTCGGATAAAAGAGTAATGGCTCTCTCAACCTACATCCCCGGAAAAGGAGTGATTACCTGCGCTCCAAACATTGCACAAGGGCCACAGGGGCCAGCCGGATTTCAAGGTGCAACCGGCCCAACTGGCTGGACCGGGTTCACTGGTCTTCGGGGTCTACCCGGCACTGCGGCAAATACTGGAACTACCGGAACTACCGGTCCAACCGGCCCTACAGGTCCGGGTATAACAGGTACGACGGGTCCAACCGGAATCTCGGGACCGACCGGACGAACAGGTCCAACCGGCCCGGCAGGTGCGCCGGGGACTGCGGCCAATACAGGATGTACAGGTCCAACCGGTCCATCTGGATTTACAGGTTCCACCGGTCCAACGGGTCCAACTGGATCAACCGGTCCAACTGGATCAACCGGTCCAACTGGATGTACGGGCAGAACAGGTCCAACAGGCCCGACTGGAGTAACAGGTGTAACTGGACCTTTTTCTACTGGGTTTACAGGTACAATCGGTGCTACAGGTCCGACTGGAACAACGGGTCCGACGGGTCCCTTCGGACCACCGGGTGTAGTAGGAGATCGCGGTCCGACTGGATGCACGGGTCCGAACACCGGACCTACGGGTCCAACGGGTTTACGGGCGACTGGATTCACAGGTTGCACAGGTCCAACGGGTCCAACGGGAGTGATTGGAGATCAGGGTTGGAGTGGAAATACCGGATATACTGGATATACCGGGAACACTGGCCTGACGGGTCCGACGGGTATAACCGGGTTTACCGGTAACACCGGTACAACTGGATTTATCGGTAATACTGGACCAACCGGATTTACTGGTAACACGGGTCCGACTGGTATTACAGGACCAACAGGCGGCACGGGTCCAACGGGTACAACTGGACCTACGGGTCAAACAGGTGTAGTGGGTCCAACGGGACCTACAGGTCAGACAGGCACAACGGGTCCGACTGGTTTTACTGGATACCAAGGATGGGCGGGATGGACTGGACCAATGGGCACTACAGGTCCGACGGGACCAACTGGATATCAGGGGGTGCAGGGACCTCAAGGACCGTCTGGGCGAACTGGTTGGACAGGATGGACAGGTCCGACGGGTCCTAGTAAGCCCATCTTACCTGTAGGATCACCAGTTACAGTTGGTTCAGTAGGTGTTGGTCCCAGTTATACCTTCCCATCCGGCCTAACCACCATATCGGTGTCGACAAGCATCCCCACTACAAGTTACATGATTACCCAAGGTTGGGCATTTTCGGCTGCTACCTCGGGTTCGATTGGAACGTTGAATCTTGTAAGTTTGAGCTGGTCGAACATCAGCAGTACATGGTATTTGAATGCAGTTGTTTTCAATTCAGTTGTATCACAAGTCAATGCGACGTTCACGGTCTATTATTACTATCAGTAAGTAACAACAGGGAAATGTCCTATAGTTCTCCGCCTATCGGGGTTGCGCCGTATATAATTCCATTACGCTCAAATGTCCAACAGGTCCCAGGCCCCCGCGGCACATCTGGTTCAATTGGATCACAAAGTTCGTTCACTGGCCCTACGGGTCCTACGGGACCAACCGGATTATATGCAACGTATGGTGCGACTGGAGCTACAGGCTTGACGAGTACTACGGGTCCAACGGGAATCACGGGTCCAACCGGACCGACTGGATACAATGGTCCATCGTCCACAGGCCACACCGGAACAACGGGGCCATCTGGCGTATTTACGAACACAGGTGCAACTGGTTATACTGGACCAGTGAATACCTGGACTGGACCAACTGGAAGTACGACTGGACCAACTGGATCCTATTCGACTGGGCCAACTGGGCCAACTGGGCAAACTGGTATCACAGGAGCATCGGGCAGCATCGGCAGCACAGGTCCATTGGGACCATCGGGTCCAACGGGACCCACTGGACCGACCGGTCTACAGGGTCAACTGGGTCCCGTAGGTACCCGAGGTGGGCAAGGTATACCTGGACTTGCCGGAGTCAATACTGGACCAACGGGTCCTACTGCGATACGGGGGCCAATTGGTCCGTTTGATTCCAGTTGGGCGAATACCGGTGCTACGGGTCCGACGGGTGCAACTGCAAGTGCCGGTCCTGGGTTGGTTGGAGATACTGGCCCGACTGGAAACACTGGATTGACGGGGCCAATCGGTACCACAGGACCTACTGGAACTACCGGATTGACCGGTCCAATTGGAATCACCGGAAATACAGGTAATACAGGCAATAGTGGAACTACGGGCCGAACGGGTACAACGGGACCCACTGGACCCACGGGACCTGGAAAAATAGGATTCACACCGAAGACCGTCGCTGATTTTTCAATCGCGTCATTTTCTTCGCAAAACGGAGTTCTGATTTCAGGTGCGAACCCTACGACCTGGACTTCGGGGGATATCTCTTTACCAAAGCAGTCGAGAGTTGCATGGAACGGCTCGTATTGGATTTCGGTATATGGTACAATCACTCGCTCATATGACGGTAACATATGGACGGAAGTGTATTCTTCGGAGGTAGGTGGACTCAACGGCCAGATTCTGTCTACAATTGCATGGGGGCAAAATCAATGGGTTGCGGTAGGGAGTGTGCTCTACACATCGCCAGATGGTTCTACGTGGACAAACCGAACATTTAGCTCCAGTTTTTCACATATCGCATTCAACGGATCATCCTGGGTTGGGACAGGTATTGGGTCAGGTTCTGGTATCATCGCGACAAGTCCAGATGGAATCACATGGACATCCCAGGTCACATTCCCCGGAAACCGAGTCGTATGGAACGGAACCATGTGGGTTGTTGTTGGTAATACTGGGTTGTATTGGAGTCAAAATGGAACCACGTGGACGTTTGTGAGCTGGTTATATAGCAGTACACCTCAATCGATTGCATGGAACGGTAAGGTATTCGTGATCGCCTGTGCGGGAACCCCGAGTTTAGTCTGTCTTCCCGTTGGGTTAGCCACTACAGTACCTGGAACAGGCATTCCTACAAACACTACGATTCAAACAGGTATCACGTGGACTGGATCGTACTTTATCGCGATAGGCGGCAACGATACAAACGTATACCTGAGTCAAGATGGTCTTACATGGACAACGCAGACTACATCAGCTCCAGCCTCATTGTATTCAATCGCAGCACGAACCGTCTTGCCGTTTATCTTCGGACCATATGGTCCCACGGGTCCCACGGGGTGGACAGGGTATACTGGCGCAAGCGGGCCAACGAGTATATTCGGTCCAAGTGGACCAACTGGTAGTACTGGACCAACCGGATCTACAGGGTGGTATGGGCCCATCGGACCATCCGGATTTACCGGGGTAACGGGAACAACGGGATGGCAGCCGGCAGGTCCCAGTGGTTGCACCGGAATCAATGGTATATCATTCAATTTATATCAGGTTTCGGGATCAGTACCCGCTCTTCCGGCGACAAGCGGACTTTCGAGTCTACAAAGCTATGATACAGGTATTCCAGTCACAAATCGCGTCGGACTGAATGAATTCTCTGGAGTTACATTGGCTGGCGTCCCATGCGTTCTGACCGCGCAGTATTTCACGAGTAATGTGGGCACAAACACCTGGGCATATAACTATCAATTTTATCCACTGAGCAATACAGTTGCGAGTGGTGATAAGTTCAACAGCGCCGCAAAGTTTAACGTTTATAACTAATGGACGAGTGGGTTGCAGTTGTGCGCGACCTGAAGGATTCTGCATCCGATGCATACGAAGTTGAGGTCATTTGTCGCGATATCCTGCGCTACGTGCGGACGAAGCGCATTCGTGATGTCGGCAAGTTCATGCAGCATCTTGGACCCGAATACGAAGCGTTCATCGAATCCCTTCACCACGACCCCAAGACAATCGAACACATTGTTCAGGACGATGCGTTCTGGTCCGCTACGCTCGCTTTCCTGCCTAAAACGAATACTTTACACAGAACAGTATAAGAGGTAAAATGGGAGACACAATCACCGGAGTTCAATTCGGCATCGCAAACCCCGACGACATCCTCAAGCGGAGTGTCGTGGAGGTTACTACCGACAAAACCTATCAATCTGGTCAGCCCGTCACGAATGGCGTCTTTGATTCGCGATTCGGCGTCATCGAGAACGGCAAGGTCTGCCCTACCTGCAAACACACCAACCAGTTCTGCCCCGGCCACTTCGGTCACATCACACTCGCGCGCCCCGTCTACCTCTACCAGTTCTTCGACTGGATTGAGAAGCTATCAAACATCATATGTCTGAACTGCTCGAACGTGATTCTCGAAGAGGCGGTGTCGCAAATCGAGAAGCTGACCTCGAAGGGGCTTGAGCGATTCAAGGATGTCCGTGAGATTGTCGCCAAGGTTCGCACGCAAGGAGCCGAGAAGCCTACTGCCTGTAGCACCTGCTCTACGCCCTTCTTCAAGAAGATTGCTCGTGTCGCTGGTAAGGCTGCGACTCTCGAGGGGTTCCCGATTGGTGACCCTGACGAGCCTCCGCCGCCGGTTCCGATTCAGGTCGAGATGATCCTGCGCGCCTTCCAGCGTATGACCGACCAGACCTGCGATATGCTCGGCTTCAATCACAAGTTCTCTCGCCCCGAGTGGATGATTTGCACGGTTCTCGCTGTGCCTCCTCTCACGGTTCGCCCGTCGGTCGTGATGGATGATAACCAGCGCATGGAGGATGACCTGACGCACAAGCTCATCGATGTTCTTCGCAACAACCAGCGCCTGCGGGACAAGCTCGACAAGGGCGAGTCAGCAGAGATGATTGATAAGTATACCGCAATGGTCCAGTATGATGTGGCCACCTACGTGGACAACGACATCAAGGGACTGGCTCCGGCTGCGCAGAGGTCTGGCCGTCCTCTTCGCACCCTCAAGTCCCGCTTCGGAGCCAAGACTGGACGTGTCCGCGGTAACCTGATGGGAAAGCGCGTTGACTTCTCAGCCCGTTCGGTTATCACGCCGGATGCGAACATCGAACTCGACGAATTGGGTGTGCCTGAGGAGATTGCCGTGAACCTGACCTTCCCCGAGATTGTGAATGCATTCAATCGCGACCGTCTGATTAGCTACGTTCGCAACGGACCTGATACGCACCCCGGAGCGAAGTCCGTGTTCCTCAAGCAGGACAACCGCGTGGTCAACTTGCGATTCGTCAGCCCGGACACCATCGACCTGCGCGAGGGCGACATTGTCCACCGCCATCTGATTGACGGTGATGCGGTACTCTTCAACCGTCAGCCTTCTCTTCACAAGGCTTCGATGATGGCTCACCGCGTTCGCGTTCTGCCCTATTCGACCTTCCGCCTGAACGTTTCAGCCACCCGTCCCTACAATGCAGACTTTGACGGTGACGAGATGAACATGCACGTGCCGCAGAGCATCGCCTCGGCCACGGAGCTGCGTTACCTGGCGTCCCTGCTGCGTAACATCATCAGCCCCCGCACGAACAGCCCGATCATTCAGCTGTTCCAAGACACGATGACCGGTATCTTCCGTATCAGCCAGCCTGGTGTTGAGGTGCCGGAGGTCATCGCAATGAACATGCTCGCTCGTATCAAGCGAGTGGTGTCTCGCAAGGGTCGCAACTGGACTGGAGCTGAGCTTATCTCGACTGCCTTCCCGATGCTCTCGCTCAAGGGAGGTGTTACCATTGAGAACGGACAGCTGACCTCGGGTATCCTGAAGAAGTCGGCCTGCAGCAACCTGATTCACGTGGTCTACAACGACTTCAGCCCTGACCGCTGCGGACAGCTGATCAACGACATTCAGTCCGTGGTCACCCAGTTCAACCTGTTCACCGGCTTCTCTGTCGGAACTGCAGACCTGATTGCGAACATTGAAACCCAACGCTTCGTGAACGACAAGCTCTCGGAGGGACGCACTGCAGTGTCCAAGATTCTGTCTGATGTACACGGTGGTATGTTTGCGAACATCTCAGGTATGTCCGATGGTGAGGAGCTGGAGGACCGCATCTCCTCTGCACTGAAGGCCGTTGCGGCCAATATCAACGACGAGGTGATCAAGAGCCTGCCCAAAGACAATGCGATTGTTCAGATGGTTGATTCTGGATCAAAGGGAGGTCCGCAGAACATCACGCAGATGGTGGCTCTGCTTGGTCAACAGCTGATTGAGGGCAAGCGTGTTCAGTATACGCTTCAGGATCGCACTCTGCCTCACTTCGCCCGCTACGATGACGGCGTGGAGTCACGTGGCTTTGTCCAGAACTCCTTCATGAATGGCCTGCTTCCCGCAGAGTTCTTCTTCCACGCCCAGGCTGGACGTGAGGGTCTGATTGATACGGCTGTTAAGACATCCGATACCGGCTACATTCAGCGCCGACTGATGAAGACGATGGAGGACCAACATGTCGAGCATGACGGCACGGTTCGTAATGTGACTGGAAGTATCATTCAGTTTGCCTACGGTGAGGACGGCATTGACTCCATCTCTGTCGAGGGTCAGACTTGCGACCTCGGCACAATGACGCTCGAGGACGTCTACCGCAACTACGGTATGAGCCCCGCGGATGTGAACCCGTTCCTGAAGACGGAGGTCGCAGAGGCACCGGACATGATTGATGAGATTCTCGCAGACCGCGACATGTTGGTGCGCAACGTGTTCCGCTACAAGAAGAACGACCAGGTGCTTGCGCCGGTCAACATCAAGCGCATGGTCACGGCGTATGCGAATGGCTATGCGACCAAGACGGACTTGACGCCTCAGCAGGTTGTGGCGAGCATCGGTGCCTTCGTAGCCAAGTTCCCTCACAACAAGGTGTTCCACGCACTGCTGCGCTACCACCTCGCACCTAAGAAGGCAATCCTAGTTCACCGTCTGACGGAGGCTCTGTTCAATGAGCTGATGGCGGACATTGAGTATCGCTACATGAAGGCACAGGTCCATGCAGGTGAGATGGTGGGTGCGCTCTCTGCGCAGTCCATCGGTGAGCCTACGACGCAGCTCACATTGAACACCTTCCACTCTGCAGGCACGGCCAAGGCCAACGCCACCTCAGGAGTGCCGCGTATCGAGGAGCTGCTGTCTGCCTCTCCGAATCCGAAGCGTCCAGGCAACACCGCGTACTTCGCTGGCGACGTATCGGGCAACGATGCGATTGCGATGATGAAGCGTGTTCAGCGCACGACCCTGCGTCACATCACCAAGTCTGTGCGTGTCTACTACGACCCATATCCTCTACAGGACTCTGTTGTCGAGGAGGACCGCGATATCCTCGAGAAGAACCGTGAGTTCAGCCTCGAGAACGAAACAGAGTGCGCATCTCCTTGGATCATGCGCCTGGAGCTGAACGATGTCGAGATGTACGCACGTAACGTCTGGGACCTCACGGAGATCAAGTCAAAGTTGGAGAACAACGGCCTCAAGATCATGAAGTGTATGTCGACAGACCCGTCTGCGAAGAAGTTGATCATGCGAATCATGTTCGATCCTTCAATCGTCAAGACGCCCACCTACCTTCGCTTCCTCGAGGACAAGGTGCTCGATACGGTTCTCAGGGGCGTCGATGGCGTGGGTCGCGTGTTCTTGCGCAAGGTCAAGAGCGAGCAGGTGTTTGACGATACGGTGGGTGGCTACACGACCAAGGACCAGTATGTTCTGGATACGGAGGGCACGAACCTTCATGATCTGCTGGTGTTCCCGGGTCTGGACGGGACACGCACGTTCTCGAACGACATTCACGAGGTGAACGATGTCTTCGGTATTGAGGCGGCCCGCACGTGCTTGCTCGATGAGTTCAATGAGGTATTCTCTACAGAGAAGGTGAACTACCACCACTTGAGCGTTCTGATCGACACCATGACCTATTCAGGACGCATCGTGCCGGTGAATCGCTTCGGAATGAAGAAGAATGAAACGGGTGTCCTTGCGAAGAGCTCTTTCGAGGAAACGTCGAAGACCATGTTCGATGCCGCAGTGGTGGCCGAGTATGATACGATGCGCGGTGTATCTGCGAACATCATGTTTGGTCAGAAGCCACCGTGCGGAACAGGCTTCGTCGATATCCTGGTGGACGAAACGCGCCTACCCGAGGGCGCAGATGAGATTGTCGAGCCCGATACACTCGAGCAGGCGAACAAGGCGATTGCCTCAGTTCAGGACTCAGAGTGCAGGATTGAGGACATCATCATGGCGTGGTAAGCCCTCGAGCATAATCTTAAAGAATCCGAATGAAGCACAGAAAAACACCCACCATATGATCGCAAGTGTTGCTGAGCGCGCATCAAATCTCAAGTCAGTGAAACTAGTCATTACCTTTTTGCTTCGTTTCCGTGAAAGTTATCGGGGGAATGTGTAATGGCGACCCCAAACAGGGTTCTGAACGGCGAAGACCCTAGCAATCAGTTCGTAACACATGCTCGAACTGAACCCGAGCACGCCGACTTTGCCCGAAAGCGCAATGCACTTGATTCATGGCACGATAACCCGGCCTCAATGAACCATGCGATCATCCGCAAACTCTACTCTGGGGGCATTGATGGGTCCGGGCAGCGCCCTGTGCCCTTCAAGACCGAAGGTGAGTTCGTTACCTTTGTGATGGCGAATCAAGGTGTTCCGGCGAGTTACTTTTTGCGTTGGGCTGATCGACTTGCCGAGTCATATGCGTTCAACCTGACTCCGAAGATGGAGTGCCTAGTCAATGATGCGCCTTTTGAGCCGTTCGCAGGAGTGCCGAATTACGAACTCACGTTCCCATATGATCAAGGACCCGGACTTCTTAACTATATGAGGGGTGCGGTTAACTGCTTATTCATCTCGGATGCGATCGACACTGCACCGAAGAAGACAGGTAAGCAATACAAGCCGTATTATTTCCCGATCGACCTTGTGATTATGAGCGGTAAAGATGTAGGGTTTGATGAGAGTGTGATCAAACAAGTTGCGTTTGCTGACTTTACGGCTTCACCTATAGGTGAGTCGAGGCAAGTTGAATGTAAAGCATTGATTCTTGCGGATCCAGGAGGGTCTGGCCAGTTCCGCTGGTATGACTTGAATAACACTGATACTAGAGAACGCCCGACTGATCTCGCAGCGGCGCGCGCAAGTGCGATTCCCAAGAGGTCGAACTATCCGTCCGGATTCTTCGCTGGAAATGATGCGGGTGCGAGAGTATTAGATACTGCTGACTTGAAACCGGTGATTGCGTTGTGTACGGTTGCGGCCAAGGTATTGAGTGATATCAGCGTTGCGATCTCCGCATCTCCGCAGGTGCAAAAGTTATATCCTCTTCCTGGCGCAGCAGGATGGCTTCCTCTCTACGATGGTCAAGATACGATCGTCGCTCCTTCAAAATACATTCACAATACAGGTGACCGCACATCCAGCATTGAAGGTAGTCGATTGGGAGCAGATACATGCTATGTATCTCCGATGAGCAAGGGCATTGCGGTAGGTCGGTTCATACCTGGTGAAGAAGTTCAAGGAGGAGAGGCAACAGTCGCAGCATTCCTTGGGAGGTTAGACACCATAAAGACGGAGATCAATGATAGGTTTGTTGCATTCATAGCTGATCTCACACCTGACTCTGAAAAGTATAGGGTCGATGGTGTGGCTATGATCAATAATGAGAGTAGGACGGCTGCACTGGCGACCTACCTTGACGGGAAGAAGACACAAATTGAGGCATGGAAGGCAGATGTGAACGACTTTCTCGATAAGAAGATTGCGGAAATCAAAGCGGCAGCCGCAACGGGAGAGATAGACGCCAGAATCGCAACAGCCAAGGAAGGATTTCAAGGTCTTGAAAAGCGCAAGTTAAGCTTGATGCCGCAAAGTCCGACGATTTCCGCTACACTCAAGAATGGTGAGCGAAAGAGCCTACCCGGTTCGTTCTTTGTATGCGCAACACAGGATGGAAGGAAACAACAAATCGCATTCAAGACCGATATCGACGGGTTGGTTCGTGCGGTTCGCGGAGGCCGCAGGCGAACTGTGCGCCGACGACGAAGCCTGCGTCGCATGCGTGGTGGTAACCCCATTTGCATCGCGTTCGAAACCTTTACAGAGGCGATCCGTGATGCGGCAATTGATGCATCCATGGGGAAGTTGGTTGCCGATGAAACAAGTCTTCTGGACGCATTTAAGGTGGCCTTTCCTGGAAATCCGAATACAGCACTGGAGGCCATTAAGGGGTGTCGTGAATATGACGAAGACTTGTGGTGGTCAGTATTCAATGAAGTAGAATACGAAGAGATCAATGCACGATTCGACACTGATGCAGTATCCAACGCGATAGTTGCCGCGTTGGTCGATCCTCCGGCTCCAACAGCTGCTCCACCTGCTCCCGAGCCTGTGCCCCCGCCCGCTGCAGAGAGTGGCTACGGAACGGATTCGACGATTGTTGGACCCAGCCATGTACGTATAGGTCCAAAGGCTATCGCTGTTCGCAATCTTGCTGCCTCCAAGATAGCAAGTCAGGCGGAAAGGATGGGAACAATACGTGAAAAGCAGAGGACCGCTGCGACAAATACGCTACGGGGTCTGGCTGGTGCTCCCATGAAGGATATAGTTGCCGGACGTCGCACCTTCCGTCGTCGTCTGCCCAAACTCCTCTAATCATATCATAATGGTCAATCTTACTCACCCGGAGTTGGCGGAGATTCGAAATGAGAATCTACCTGCTGCTTCGCTTGATGCTCTGAAGGAGCTGCGCACTCGACTCTGTAACAATGCGGGGTCTGAGTATGAGCTTCAGAGTCATCAGAAGTTCCTGCGTCGTGTTCTGTCGCCCGACAGTTCGACACGCAATCTCCTGATGGTTCACGGCACGGGTGTAGGTAAGTCCTGCACAGCAATCCAGATCGCGGAAGAATACATTCTGCGCCCTGAGTTTCAAGAAAAGAAGGTCCTTGTCGTTGCGGGACCTGCAGTTCAGTCCAATTTCAAGACGGAGATCTTCGACATCAACCGTGTTTCGCTCGACAAGACAGAGTCATTGTTGTCCTCCAAACAGTGCACGGGTCGGCGGTATCTCGATATGCTCATGCGCATTGAAGCCGATCCCAAGCAGTGGAAGGTGCCGGATACACGCATCCGTCTTGGAACACTTGCGGATCGTATCATCGGCGAGTTCTATGAGTTCGCAGGATACAGCAGCTTTGGCGCGCTCATCAATAAGAAGTTCCTTGATCTGAAGCCAGCTGATGCGGAGAAATGGGTTCACGAAACCTTCGACAACCGCTTGCTCATTATCGACGAAGCACACAATCTCCGCGAAGGCAGCTCAGAGATGAAGACGGTATCAACTGCGCTTGAAACGCTGGTCAAGACGGCAGATGGACTGGTGTTGGTGTTGTTGACTGCGACACCGATGTACGATACGCATGAAGAAATCATCTTTTACATGAACCTGTTCCTCTGGAATGACCGTAAGCAACCGCTGAACAAGAAGATTCTACCTGCAGAATTCCTGCTTCCAGATGGGTCTATCAAGACGTCCAAAGAGCAGGCGTTCCGTGACTGGGCACAAACCTACGTTTCCTACGTGAAGGGCGAGAACCCGTTTACTTTTCCATTCCGCCTTCCTGCACCAGAGATTGATGGTCTGCCGGAGCCTACCACTGGATTCACTGGACTTCAGATTGGTGCGGCCTCTAAGATGAAGTATCTCACAGTGACTCCGTCGACGGTCACAGGTGGTCAGAAGAAGCTGATTGATGGTGCGACTGGAAAGGACGACGAAGAGGCGCGCATGGCTCTGATGATTCCGACCATCAGTGTGCTGCCTGGAAACAAGGAGTTTGGAGAAGTGTTCAGGGCTTCGGGGACACAGTGGCAATACACTGGAGAAGCGTGCTTGACTCCGGAGAAGTTGCCTGGCGTATCTGCGAAGTTCGTAACTGTCCTCAAGCAGATTGAAGAGTCGAAGGGTGTGGTATTGGTCTATTCCAATTACGTCGAACGTGGTTCTCGCTTGTTCGCGATGGCCCTGGAGGAACATGGCTATACTCCTGCGAGTGGACCGGCTCTTCTTGAGAACCCCGCCTACAAGGGCAAGTCTAAGGGCGAGTATATGCTGCTCAGTAGCGAAGTGTCGACCCCACAGACGAATGCACTGTTGCAGTTAGCACGCTCTGACCGTAACGTCAACGGTGAGAAGGTTCGCGTCATCGTGACCACACCGCGCATCTCTGAGGGTGTGAATTTCCGTTACGTGCGTCAAGTCCATTTGCTCGACCCCTGGTGGAACATGAGCCGCATTGAGCAGGTCATTGGCCGTGCTTTGCGCACCTGTAGTCACCAAGCGCTTCCGTTTGAAGAGCAGAACTGCTCTGTCTACCTCCACGTGTTGCGCTCCGATACTGAGCAGGAGTGCTTTGATGAGTATACGTATCGCACAAAGGTCGAAGAGAAGGGCGTCAAGATTGCACGTGTTCGTCGTCTTCTTGAGGAGTCTGCGATGGACTGTCCGATTCAAACCAGTCTGAACACGCTGCCCGAAGATTGGAAGAACCTTGAAGTGCCGCAGCGAAGGTCAGAAGGGTCAAAGGAGGCCACACTGATGCTGAAAGATATGATGGCTCCCGTGTTCTCCGACGGTGATGCTGCACAGTGCCGCGTCAAGCCTTCTGAGCCGGAGGAGTATGTGCGTCCTCTATCGACCTATTTCGATGTTCGCGATGAGGTGTTCACGAAGCTCGGTAAGCTGTTCATTGATAAACCAATCTGGGACCGCGAGGAGCTCTTCACAGCCTTGAAGATGTATCAGCGCGACGTAGTGGTCTTCCTGCTTCAGAACGCAATCCGCACGGGATTCAAGTTCAAGGACTCATTTGGTCGGCCGAGTCTGCTTCAGTCCCGCGGTGATTTGTATTCGCTGAACCCGTCTGTCGAGAATGGAACGATGGTTGAGCGCACGACCCAATCTGCTGTCCACGGGGATGCACCGATTGAGGCTGTTGAAACTGAAAAGGAGATAGGTGAACTCCCTGACCTCGCAAAGCTGGTTGACCAGCTTGACCTCAAGGATACCTCGCTTGTCGTGACCGAAGTGCCGGCTGGACTGGAAGGGAAGGAGCGTTCAAAGGCGCGTGATGCTCAGCGTAGGACTCAAGAGCAGATTCAGGCAGTCGACCAGTTCGCTGCACGAATCAAGGTTGACTTCGCAGCCGTGTTACCAGGTTACATGTTTGACCGCCTGACCCGTGAGCAGAAGATTATGATTCTCCGGTCACCTGCTGCGAAAGACCTGCCTTTTGCTGACCGTCTTCGCGTGCCTGGAACCGAGATTCTGGTCTTGGGTAAGGATGACTACGACCCGCCGGACCCGATTGGTGATGACCGCACAGCTGTTCAGGAGTGGGTCAAGGCAGTCACTGAGCGCTATGCAGTCGACAACGACAAGATGGTTGCGACACTGAAGGACGGCAAGTTCTCCATCGGAAAGTTCGAAGAGAAGGATGGTGTCTTCAAGCGTATCCACGGCGTCAAACGTGATGTGCCGATTGTCTGTGGAACGGGAAGTAACGGAACTACGGAAGTCAACAAGTTGGCCATGTATATCGATATCCGCAAGCGTGGAATCCCCGACATTCCGAAGAAGACCACTTGGACCCGATGTGATATCGCAGAGCTTCTAGCACGCGAACAGAACAATATCGTATGGTATACGCCCGAAGAGATGGACGTGTTAACGAAGCTTAAAACGAAAACAAGTGAATAAGAACAACGGACAGCATGGATCCTGTATTCGAACGTCGTGAGTTGACGCGGTCAGTACACATCAATGCTTCAAATCTACAACGCTCAATTCACGTGAGTCTGCTCGCGCAGCTTCGCGCGAATTATGAGGGTATCTGCACTCCAGAGGGCTTTGTTCAGCGCCGTAGCATCACGATTGTCGAGCACTCGCTTGGACGTGTGAACCTTATCAAGGGTGGTCTTGATTACACCGTCAAGTTTCAGGCCGATGTCTGCATGCCGCATCCCGGTCAGATGTTCCGTGGTCTGGTCACTCTGAAGAGCAAGATTGGTCTGCATGCCGAGCTGCTTCCGATGAAGGTGCTGCTGCCTCGCGACCTCCACATTGGAAACGCAGAGTTCGACGATGTGACTGAGAAGCAGGAGGTCGAGTTCAAGGTCGTTGGCTCACGCTTTCAACAGGGTGACGATTCAATTGTGGTACTCGCGACTCTGACCACGGTCATCAACCCTGCAGCGGAGAAGGCGATGGCTGCAACACGTGAGGAGGTTGAGCCGGTGATTGCCGCAGGTCCTGCCGAGCCTACCTCGGAGAAGCGTGTCGTCACAGTGACTCCAGAGGTAGCCAGGTCAGCCGAGCCTGCCTCTCGTAGGAAGTTACAGAAGAAAGCTAAGGGGATTGAGATAAATGAACCGAGCACGGAAGGAAAAACTGCGTGACCAGCTTGATACTCTGGATATCCACGAACACGCGCAGGTCTTTGATGTGATTAGGCGCTACACCAACGAATACACCCGCACAAACACTGGGGCTTTAATTTCAAGCGAGTCCCTTCCCGATGCATGTATCGTCGAGATGGAAACACTCGTTGCTTTTTACTTGGATCAGCGCAAGCAGATGGACGCGGACGAACGAGCAAGGAAGAGTCTGCGGAAGGAATAAATGGACGTCTTCTTTGATGTTTCCGCACTACCTCTGACCGACGACGAAATCAACGCCATTCTCTCCGCTCGCGAACCTCGCGATGAGAACATTTCAGTTCCCACATCCGTCGCATTCGGAGAGGAGAAGCGGTTCGTCATGTACGGCGACACGCAGGAGTACAAGGAATATGAGTCGGCCCAAGCGATGATCCAGGATCAACCTCCGCTTCCCGACCCTGTCTTTGCGCCCGGTGAGTTTGTTCCCTGCACCTACGACGCGGGTGCACAGCTCAATTGCCTAGACGCACACGATGCTAGCTTCAAGGAGATGATTCAGGAGATGTTTGATGCGGGTCCTGAGCTAAAGCTAACAGAGGATGCGATTGACCACCTGGTCAATGAACGGGAGAAAACGGATAGACATTATCAGAGGGAATAATAAGGGCAAATGGAGTCTCTTCTTTCGACCACGGCGCGGAAGGACCTTGACCATCTTGCAACATATGTGAAGCACGCCAATGCTGAGCTAGAATGCAAGGTTCTCTCCAACCAAATTCAAACCAAAGACATCGCAGACCGAATTCTCAAACGTATCGAAGGCCTCGCAGCCGGACCAGCAAGTGAGGTCGTTCGGGCAACCTTCAGCTATCCAGACAACATTCGCGTTGTCGTCGAAGGCGCGGAGAACATCCACAAGGTCTGCTCCACCAACGGGTTCAAGGGCACACCGCTCAGAGTCGAGCGCAAGTCGCACTACTTCAACGGGGCACAAGACCGAGTCGAAGTGCCGGAAGCAGGTGTGTCGTTCACACTTCGCAAGGAGGAGGAGGTTCGTCGTGACTTCACAGGCGCGGCGATGGATGCGAAGTCACATGTCCGCATCCTCAACCGCAAGAGCTGGAAGACGCAGGACGGCCTTCTTCAGATTGACTTCTCGATGGTGAAGTCGAAGACGCGGAACACGCGGTCCATCTCCGAGATTCTCCGTCAGAACCCAACCTACGAGCTAGAGATTGAAGTCATCAACCGTCAGGCCAACCCGAAGGACATCGTGGACTCGCTCTTGGTCCACATGGAGATTCTCCTCGCAGCCTTCCACGGGACCGCATTCCTTCTGCCTGCATCAGACGTGATGCGCTACGCCAACGAGTTCAAGGCCACAGGTCAGAAGTTCATCAACCCCGTCACGATGAAGCGCCGACACCTCCGTACTGACCGACCGAACAACATCCTGACCGGATACACGGTCACGAACAAGGCAGATGGTCAGCGCTGCTTCCTGGTCGTGATGCGTGATAAGCGCATGATTATGGTTCGCCCGAACGGGACCATCACCTGGACTGGGATGACGGCGACAAAGGATACGCATGTGAACGATGTAGTGGACGGTGAATATATCGAGGACAAGCACCTCTTCTGTATCTTCGATGTCTATTCGTTCCGTGGTGTAAATACGACACGTCTGCCTCTGATGACGACTGATTCGGATGTCCAAGCCAACCCGCTGAAGTCCCGCCTCGGATGTGCACGCGAGTTCGTGTCGGACCTGCGTCGTGACTTTGTGACCCAGATGACGAGCAAGCCTCTTCGCGTGGAAACCAAGCTGTTCCTCGCAGGCGATGGACCGGCTATGGAGGAGGCGATTAACACCATGCTCTCGACCAAGTTCGAGTATGAAACCGATGGTCTAATCTTCACACCTCGCTCCTCTCCAGTGGCTCCGCTTCCCGAGCGCAGCGGCAACACATGGACAACCGTCTACAAGTGGAAGCCACCCACGATGAACAGCATTGACTTCCTGGTCAAGTTCAAGGCCGGTGATGACTACGACACCGTACTCAAGAAGCCAGTGTTCAACGGCCAGTTGTACATTGGTCGCCGTCGTGGGTTCGACATCGTCTACCCATGCGAAACCATGACCGGAGAGTATGTGCCTCCGAAGATGGCTCCCGAGCTTCAGGTGATTGCGGAAACCCGTGACCGTGTTCCGGGCATCTTCCAGCCTTCAGTTCCACGCAATCCCGATGCCTACAAGATTGCGATTCCTTTGGATGCGAAGGGTGTTCCGGTCGACAAGACAGGTTCGCGCGTCGAGGACAATACCATCATTGAGTGCGTGCGCAACATCGACACTCAGCGTTGGGAGATTCTGCGGACTCGCTACGACAAGACGCATCAGTATCGGGTCCTAAAAGAGGCGCAGTTTGGTAACGACGTTGTGACTGCGAACTCTATCTGGACGAACATTCACGTGCCGGTGACGGAAGAGATGCTCACCACGTGCGTATCCGAACCTCCGGATGATACGTTCGAAGATGACCTGTATTACCGTGATGACCTTGGCTCTCGCGACCGTGTGCTGAAGGATACCTATGCCTTCCATAACAAGATCAAGGCACTTCTGTTCACACAGAACGTGAAGCCAGGAAGCACGCTTCTGGAGCTGGCGATGGGTCGTGGCGGTGACCTGCTCAAGTGGCGCGAAACAAAGCCGAGCCGCGTGGTTGGATTCGATGTTGCGGCCGGCAATCTGAACTCGCCGGTTCAGGGCGCATGTGTTCGCTACTTGCGCGAGCAGGGCAAGCTACCTCCTGCACTGTTCATCGTGGGCGACATGACTCAGCCTCTGTATGAGCAGGACAATCGGTATGTTCGCATCCTCGCTGGACTCGAACAGGCACCTACACCGTATCTGCAGCAGTTTGCTGGCCTAGTACACTTTGACGTCATCTCGTGCCAGATGGCGCTTCACTATGCGTGCACTTCTGAGGAAATCTTCAAGGTCTTCGTGAAGAACCTGACGGACCATGGAAAGGGCATCTTCTTCGGCACCTGCATGGATGGCGCTGCGGTCTACGCTGCATTGATCGGCAAGAAGAGTCACCTGTTCCGCGCAGATGGCCAGGTGTTTGGCGAGATCTCCAAGTCGTATACCGACGGTGACTCCTGGCACGAGGAGTTCGGCCAGATGATCTCAGTGAAGCTGGAGAGCTTTGAACGTGCGATGGATGAAGCGTTGGTTCCCTTTGGAAAGGTGACGGAGATGCTCGCAGAGGCGGGATATGAGCTTGTGAATACCGAGATGTTCTCTGACTATTACGCGAAGCAGACTGCGATTAAGTTGACGCTCGAGCAGCAGGCCTTCTCATTCCTCCACCGCAGCTTCGTCTTCAAGCGCGCTGCGCCTGTGGCTCCTAAGGAGAAGGAGGAGTCGAAGACGACGGAGGAGGTCCAAGAGGTAACGGTTCCTACCATGGAGGAGCCGAAGAAGAAGGCTGTGTTGAAGAAGCGAATCAAGGCGAAGGAAGAGCCTGAGGCAGAGCCACCGGTTCTGTTCTACGGAGCGGATGAGAGCAAGGGTGAGTATCGCTTCATGAGCAACATGTTCGTTGCGCCGTTCGAGATTGATGGGATGACGTTCCCTACGGTCGAGCACTACTTCCAGTGGTCAAAGGCGGTTCTGTTCGAGGGCAAGGATTCAGAGTCGGCGAAGAAGATGATGAAGGCGCCGCGCAACAAGGAGTTCACGGAAGCCAAGTCTGTTAAGGCAATCGGAAAGAAGGTCAAGGACTTCAGTGATGCGAAGTGGGATGATGTGAAGATGGCGGTGATGGAGAAGGCGGTTCGAGCCAAGTTCGTCAATCCGAAACACGAGCTGTTGCCGAAGCTGCTGGCCACAGGTGACCGTGAGATTGGAGAGGCGAATCCACGCGATAAGTTCTGGGGAATCGGGACGTCTGCGGACACTGCGGATGCGAAGAATCCGAAGAAGTGGAAGGGACAGAATCAACTAGGGAAGATGTTGATGAAGCTGCGTAATGAATTTAAAGAGGCCAAGAAGGATTGAAGTGGGGGAAACCCTACACGCTGATAAGTTAGTGGTAGACTAACAGATTTCCATTCTGTTTGCGCGGGTTCGATTCCCGCTCAGCGTATTCACGAGTGTGTCCGAGTGGTTAAGGAGGCAGGCTTAAGATCTGCTGGTTCACACCTCGTGGGTTCGAATCCCACCGCTCGTAGTTTCCGAAAACGAATCCTGCTGTGCCGAGGGTATACATCCTCTCACAACAAGATGCAGACCCGTTCCAAGCGCACTATGCCTTCGAAGATCGTCAACAAGCGCTGGACCCAGACCGAGGAGCGTCAGATGGTTCGCCTTCGCCGCCACGGTGGCCTTACCTTTGAGGAGATCGCCAATGAGCTCCATCGCGCACCCGATGCCGTGAAGCTCCGTTTCGAGAAGAAGCTCTTGGAGCACGCAACGGGTGACGTCCAGGAGAGGGAAGTCCTCCGCTGGTTTAATCTCGATGTCGAGTAATGATAAGCCTTAACTTCATAGGGACGACGTTACTAGCGATCGTCATAGCAAACTTATTCATATCAGCCGCAGCCAATGCACCTCTATCACCGGAGGTCCACGTTATGGCTCCACCCATCTCAGTGGGAAAAGAACGATCTTTTTCATCTGGTCGAGATGCGTCCATGTTTACCCAACAAGTGCGTAGACGTGCAGTCGTGAACGCACATTACGGAAGTCCGGGCTACATTCTACGCGAAACTCCGCATACGTCTGGCTTCACCAACGGTGTAGTCGAATTGTATTCGCTTACCGGTGTGTGCGAGAGAATCTGTGCTGCTGCAGTTGCTGCATGCAATCCGATCTTGGATGGCGGCAAGTCGACCGACGAGTTCTGCGATGTGCTGGATGGTGGAAGCGCAGCTGGGTCTGGCGATGTCGTCCTGGATGCGGGGAACTCACAAACTGTTGTTTGTTAATAATGGCGAACTGTGGAACCACGAACGTCAAATTTTTACTTCGCAAAGATTCACTGGCTGTTTGGACTGCATCGACTGTGGTCTTAGCGCTTGGTGAACCCAGTGTAGTGACCGACACAGGTCAGATGAAGATTGGTGATGGGATTCACACCTGGAATGACCTCCCCTACGTGGGTTCCTCTACTTCCATCATTTTCGATGGCGGTGGGCCGTTTCAAACGTATTCACAAGGCCCCGTTCTCGACTGCGGCAGCATTTTCTGATAAAGACACAAGCGTAGATGCCATACATCCAACTCCAATTTCGGAGAGGTCTGGCGTCCCAATGGACGGCAGCCAACACCCTCCTCGCAGAGGGCGAAATGGGAATTGAAACTGATACTGAATTGTTTAAAATCGGCGACGGTGTTACACGGTGGAACTTACTTCGATACGGTGGATTGCATGGTCCTACCGGAACGACAGGTCCAACGGGTCCTACCGGAATCACCGGATCCACCGGCCCGATGGCGTCCGGTACGAACGTCGCATCGAGTTACGGCTATTCAACAAGTATTGATATTACAAATTCAACAATCGTGTTTCCATTTGACCAGACATACTTTGAACAAGGAACGCATATTGATCCGGCTCACAACACTCGCATCGTCATCGAGAATCAGGGCGTGTATGAAATCATTACATCGATTCAGATCAAAAACACTAACGTCACTCCGACCAACGCATATACCTGGTTACGTGTGAATGGTGCAGATGTTCCCTCTACAAACGGTGGCCTGCTTGTTCCATCCGATGAATCTGCGGCATCCTTGGTCACTGTTCCCTATTTGTATCCTCTCAATGTGGGAGATTACATTGAGATCGCTGCGTATTCACCGTCTGCGAACGTGAGCGCGGTTGCCTTTGGTGTTGGTGCACATGGTTCTACCCCTGCAGGCCCATCGATTGCGATCAATATCAAACAGGTTGCAGTCGACATCGGTAAGACCGGACCGACCGGACGCACAGGCTACACGGGTAATACTGGACCGACAGGTATGACTGGTCCCACGGGAATGACCGGACCCACTGGGTATACAGGCAACACCGGTCCAACTGGAGCTACGGGTGCGGCATCGACCGTGACTGGGCCTACAGGACCCACTGGACCCACTGGCTACACTGGAAACACCGGTGCCGCATCGTTTGTTACGGGACCCACCGGCTACACTGGATACACGGGTACAACTGGGCCTACAGGACCTACAGGACCAACAGGCGTGGACGGACCGATTGGTCCAACAGGTACAACTGGGCCGACAGGGACTACGGGTGTAACCGGTTCGACGGGGTCTACCGGGTCTACTGGACCCACAGGTGTGACCGGATCCACTGGGCCAACGGGGACTACTGGACCCACAGGTGTGATCGGGCCTACAGGTCAAACGGGCAACATTGGTTCAACAGGGCCAACGGGGTCTACTGGACCTACAGGCAACATTGGGTCGATGGGTAACACTGGGCCTACGGGAAACACTGGATCCACCGGTTCAACGGGGTATACTGGAAACACCGGCTCAACTGGACCCATCGGATCCACTGGATCTACTGGAAACACCGGCTCAACTGGACCCACTGGCTCAACGGGGATGACTGGACCCACTGGACCAACAGGGACGACCGGCCCTACGGGTGTGACTGGTTCAACTGGCGCAACTGGAATGACCGGGACGACTGGTCCCACTGGTCCCACTGGGCCGACGGGTATGACTGGACCCACTGGACCCACAGGTATGACCGGATCCACTGGATATACGGGTGTGACTGGTTCAACTGGTGCAACTGGTCCTACTGGGCCAACGGGGACAACAGGCCCCACGGGATACACAGGCGTGACCGGTTCAACTGGTGCAACTGGATCCACTGGCCCGACAGGCATGACTGGACCCACTGGGTCAACTGGAACCACTGGGTCAACTGGAACCACTGGACCTACTGGCCCTACGGGTATGTCTGGTCCTACGGGTCCTACCGGCGCGACAGGAATGACTGGGCCTACAGGAATGACTGGGCCTACAGGACCTACTGGAACCACCGGTCCCGTTGGACATGGATACGCGACACTTGTCCCGACGAATTCCTATGTTCTGGGTCCGGGAGAGATCGGATACCAGCTATCGGGTGCGTTCTACGCAATACCGACTGCACAGCTAGGTAACGTTGCACGCGTTGATCAAGTGTATGGAAACGATTCGACGGCGTATATCGGTGGGTTACCATTCGCAACCATTCCCGCTGCGATCACTGCAGTTATCGGCTCAGGGTCTGTCGCAACACCTCAAAACTCAAACACGACCATATGGGTTCTTCCTGGAGTCTACAACATCTCGCCTACAGGAACCAACGGAACCATTACAGATAGCACGGGTGCGACACTCTATCCATTGCTTCAACTTCCTGCAACGACTGCGTTACGAGGCATCAGTCTTCAGACCTGCACGATCCAATGCTCAAATCCTTCTCAGAACACGGCATTGTTCTACATTTCTGCAAACACACGTATGGAAGATTTGACGATGGTGCTGGGGAATTCTTCGTATGCCGGATCCAACAACCTTGTGGGTCTGTATTTCAATGCTACCTCTACTGTGTCTGCAAAAATCAGGACGACCGTGTTGAATTTGTGCAATGCGTCGATGTCTTCGTCCTCCTCTAACAATCTGTACGGTGTTCAGTTTGACGGCACAGGGACGTTAGGTGCCTCCACGTTCTCCTTCAACTGCTACAAGGGATCCACCATCAATATCTACGGTAACGGATCGGGAAACAAGCGTGGTGTGATTGTGACGAACTCTAACATCGCAACCTTCCGTGATATGAACATCTATGTTGCTGCCCCACCAACCAATGCTGCATTCACAGGGTCCTATGTAGGCATTGAAACCAACGACACCAACAACTTGGGTT
>Ga0208249_1000003_pt1 | contig 86328 bp, 86 predicted proteins | sample CryBogmetaGMA1M_FD_184546 | JGI IMG/M metagenome (GOLD analysis project Ga0208249, IMG submission 184546) | Freshwater microbial communities from Crystal Bog, Wisconsin, USA - MA1M (SPAdes) | ecosystem: Environmental > Aquatic > Freshwater > Lake | place: Crystal Bog, Wisconsin, USA | collected...
TGCCGCACCGCCAGCTCCGCCTCCAGCTCCTCCAGCACCATCAGCGCCTGCACCTGACGGCCCAGCGTGATCTCCTGCTCGTGGCTCAGCAATGGCACTCGGCCGATGTCGCGCAGGTAGGAGCGCACCAGATCGCCGTCCACCGAGGGCAACTGGCGCACGGTGGCGACGGGGCGGGGCAGGGGTGGCTCCAGCGCCACGAGGGAGGGACCAGCGAGCTGATCGACAGGAAGGGCGACGACCACGATCCAAGACCTAACGGTCTGTAAAGCCTAACCTAAAGAACTGTGAACTCCTCTCAGGAAGCAGCGGATTGCCCCGGATCGGGGGCAGGCCCCCCGGCTTCAGCCGGTGTGGAACAGCTCGATCAGCCAGCCGGCGGTGTGCAGGTAGATGAACACCCCCACCACATCGGTGATGGTGGCGATGAACGGGGCCGACATCAGGGCCGGATCCAGGCCGATGCGGGAGAACAGCAACGGCAGGGCGGCCCCTGCGGTGGCCGCCATCGTGGTGATCACCACCAGGCTGATGCCGGCGGCGCCCGCCACCACCCAGCTGCCGGAAACGTAGGCCGACCAGGGCACCACCACCACCACCATCAGCAGACCGAGCAGGGCACCGGCGACCAGCTCCCGTCCGATGGCCATGGCCGGCCCCAGGCTCTGCAGCCGCTGGGTGCTCAGGCCGCGGATCACCACCGTGGAGCTCTGGGAGCCGACGTTGCCGCCGGTGCCGATCAGCAGCGGGATGAAAGCCGCCAGCACCACCACCTGCTTGAGCACCGCCTGCTCGGAGGCGATCACCGAGGAGGTGAGGCTGTTGGCCAGCAGCAGCACCAACAGCCACACCACCCGGCGACGGGCCACGGTGAACAGATCGCTCTGGAAGTAGTCGTCCTCATCGCCCGCCTGCACGGCACCGGCGGCGTAGAGATCACGGGTGGCCTCCTGCTCAATCACGTCGATGACGTCATCGACGGTGACGATCCCCACCAGCCGCTCCTCCCGGTCCACCACGGGCACCGCCAGGAAGTCGTAGCGCTGGATCACCCGGGCCACCTCCTCCTGGTCGGTGCCGGTGCTGACATTGACCACCTCCCGGGTCATCACATCGCCAAGCCGCTGCTCGGGATCGGCCGTCACCAGATCGCGCAGCGACAGCATGCCGGTGAGGTGGCGGGAGGCATCGGTGACATAGAGGCTGTAAATGGTTTCGGTGTCCCGCGCCCGGCGACGGACGATGTCGAGGGCCTGGGCCGCGCTGTGAAATTCCTTGAGATCAATGAATTCGGTGGTCATTAGACGACCGGCCGTCTCGGGCTCATAGCCGAGCATCTGGGCGGTGACCCGCCGCTCCGACGGGCTCAGCTCCGCCAGCAGCCGCCGCACCACCTTGGCCGGCAGTTCGTCGAACAGGCGCACCCGGTCGTCGGGGGACATCTCCTCAACCAGCTCCAGCACCTCACCGGAGCGCAGCCGATCGAGCAGGGTCTGCTGCACGGTGGGATCGAGGTATTCGTAAACCTCGATCGCCTCATCTTTGGGCAGCAGCCGGAAGGCCAGCGCCTGCAGGGTGCGCGGCAGGCTGCCGATCGCTTCGGCCGCATCCACGGGCTGCACAGGCCGCAGCAGCAGCTTGGCGCCGTCGTAGTTGGCTGCCTCCAGCAGGCTTTCCAACTGGCGGGCCACCACCTCGGAGATCGCGGAAACCTCGCCCATCGACCCGGAGTTGCTGGCGCCATCGAGTGTATGGGGAAAGCTCGCTAGGGTCCCGGGGGTTGAACATGCCGAACGGAGCCGACGATGGCGATCAATGGGAGCAGTGGCCTGAAGGTCACGGATGTGGTGGTGCGCAGCGCCAACGGCAGCGAACGCCGGCTCGGGGAATGGCAGGGCCAGGTGTTGCTGATCGTCAATGTGGCCAGCCGCTGCGGCTTCACCCGCCAGTACGCCGGGCTGCAGAAGCTGCAGGACAACTTCGGGCCCCGCGGCCTGGCGGTGCTGGGCTTCCCCTGCAACGATTTCGGCGGCCAGGAGCCGGGCACCTTGCCCGAGATCCAGCAGTTCTGCTCCAGCACCTACGGCGCCAGCTTCGAGCTGTTCGACAAGGTGCACGCCACCGGGGCCAAGACCGCGCCCTACGACACCCTGACCCAGGCGGAACCGGCCGGCGACGTGGCCTGGAACTTCGAGAAGTTCCTGGTCGGCCGTGACGGCACCGTGCTGGCCCGCTTCAAGAGCAACGTGGAACCGGACGCTCCTGAGCTGACCGCCGCGATCGAAGCAGCCCTCGCCGCCTGAGGCCCGGGTTTAACTGGCCCGCTCAGCCCGCCAGCCACCCCCGGGTGGGGCGTTGCCGGGAGGTACGCGCCTCCACCTGCAGCCAACGGCTGCCATTGGGGGCGAACCACTGGCGGAGCACCCGCAGCGGCACCCCGGTCTCAAGGCTGATCAGCACCGGCGCCTGCCGCTGGGGAGCACTGCGCAGGGGCAGGGTTTGCTCACTCACCAAGGGCTCGCGACGGCTTTCGCGCCGGCGCACCTCCGGCAGGCGCCGCTCAGCGCCGCCGGCCGGCAGGGCCGCCGGGGCCAGCAAGGCGAAACCAAGCAGGGCCACCACCCGCCAGGCGGGCCAGAACCGCGGAGGCGGAACAACGACCATCAGATGTCGAGCTGGGCGAAGTCCAGCTCGGCGCTGTGGGTTTCGATGAATTCACGCCTGGGGGCCACCTTGTCGCCCATCAGGATCGTGAAGATGCGATCGGCTTCGGCAGCATCTTCAATCTCTACCCGTTTCATGGTGCGGGTGGTGGGATCCATGGTGGTTTCCCACAGTTGTTTGGGCATCATTTCACCGAGACCCTTGAAACGCTGGATCGTGTAGTTGGCCTTTTCCCCGAAACCCTCGAGGGTGCGCTTGAGATCCTGTTCGTTGTAGCAGTAGGTGTGGTTCTTGCCACGCTCCACCTTGTAGAGGGGCGGGCAGGCGATGTAGATGTAGCCGCCCTCCACCAGGGCCTTCTGGTAACGGTAGAAGAAGGTGAGCAGAAGGGTGCGGATGTGGGCGCCATCCACATCCGCGTCGGTCATGATGACGATGCGGTGATAGCGGAGCCCCTTCTCTTCAAATTCCTCTCCCTTGATCCCCAGCCCGAGGGCCGTGATCAGGGCCTGGATCTCGGTGTTCTTGTAGATCTTGGCATCGTCTGTTTTTTCGATATTCAGGATCTTGCCGCGCAGGGGAAGGATGGCCTGGAAGCGGCGATCGCGTCCCTGCTTGGCCGAGCCGCCGGCGGAATCACCTTCCACGATATAAATTTCCGACTCGCCGGGATCGCGGGAGCTGCAATCGGCAAGCTTGCCAGGCAGTGTTGAACTCTCCAGCACCGATTTACGGCGCACCAGCTCTCGGGCCCGGCGGGCGGCTTCGGCGGCATTGAAGGCCTGGATGGCTTTCTCGAGGATCAGGTCGATCACCGAGGGATTGAATTCGAGATATTCGCTGAGGGCCTCCCCCACCAGCGAATCGACGATGCCACGCACTTCGGTATTGCCGAGCTTGGTCTTGGTCTGCCCTTCAAACTCTGGATCCGGCACCTTCACCGAGAGCACCGCAGTCAGACCCTCACGGATGTTCTCGCCCGCGAGGTTGGCATCGGCTTCCTTGCGTTTGCCTCGCTTCTTGGCAAAGGTGTTGAGGGTGCGGGTGAGCACCGTCTTCAGGCCTTCGATGTGGGTACCACCATCGATGGTGCGGATATTGTTGGCAAAGCCAAGGATGCTGTCGGAGTAGGCATCAACGCACCATTGCAGGGCCGCTTCCACCTGCACGCCATCCTTTTCGGAATTGACGTAGATGATCTCGGCATGCAGCGGATCTTTTTCCGCATTCATGTAGGCCACGTACTCGCGGATGCCACCTTCGTAGTGGTAGGCCTCCTCATGGGGAGTGCCGTCGGCACCGAGGGCGGCGGGGCGCTCGTCACGGAAAACAATGCGCACCCCCCCATTCAGGTAGGCGAGTTCACGCAGGCGGGCCGAGAGGGTGTGGTAATCGAACTCGATGCCACCCGTGAAGATCTCGATGTCCGGCTTGAAGCGCACGGCGGTGCCGGTGCGGCCCGGATCAGCGGCATCTTCGGAGCGCAGGGAACCGATCGGATTGCCCTGCTCGAAACGTTGACGGTGCTCCTGGCCCTGGCGATGAACCGTGACTTCCACCCACTCGCTGAGGGCATTGACCACCGACACACCGACGCCATGGAGGCCACCGGACACCTTGTAACCGCCGGCCCCGAATTTGCCGCCGGCATGCAGCACGGTCAGCACCGTTTCCAGGGCGCTCTTACCGGTGCGGGGATGAACGTCCGTGGGGATGCCGCGGCCGTTATCGGTGACGCTCGCGGAACCATCCTCATGGAGAACGACCTGGATGCTGTCGCAGTGGCCGGCCAGGGCCTCATCCACCGAGTTGTCGACCACCTCGTAAACGAGGTGATGGAGGCCCCGGGGCCCGGTGGTGCCGATGTACATCCCGGGTCGCTTACGCACCGGCTCCAGGCCCTCCAGCACCTGGATCTGCTCAGCGCCGTAGGCGGCCTCGACTCTGGTGGCGTCGCTCATTCAGGAAGGGTCCCCCTGGGGTCGGGCACAGGACGTCGAAATCCCGGGGCATGTGGTGCGCAGCAGGCCCGAGAAGCCTGCTGGCAAAGGGCAATTTACCACCGCAGCACGCTTGCGCCAGCCGGGCCGGGCCGGGTCCGCAGGCCGGCGACGCCCCGGCAGAGTGACCTTGTCCGCCCTCGCCACCGCCCCGTTCCCGTTGGCCAGCCCCGACCGCGACACGCGCCCCGTGGTGATCGCCCTGATGGGCCCCACCGCCAGCGGCAAGACTGCCCTGGCGATCGAGCTGGCCACCAGCCTCGACCTGGCGGTGCTGTCGATCGATTCCCGCCAGCTCTACCGCCGGATGGACGTGGGCACCGCCAAACCGACAGCCGCCCAGCGGAAGCGAGTGCGCCATGAGTTGCTCGATCTGCGGGAGCCGGACCAGCCGATCAACCTGCAGGAGTTCTGCGGCCTGGCCGGCGCAGCCATCTGCGCCGAACACCAGCGCCGCGGGGTGGCCTTCCTGGTGGGGGGCAGCGGCCTGTACCTGCAGGCCCTGCTGCAGGGGATGGAGCCACCGGCGGTGCCCCCCCAGCCGGCCCTGCGCGCCCAATTCAGCGCCCTGGGCCAGGCCACCTGCCATCAGTTGCTGGCGACGGCCGATCCGGAGTCGGCCCGGCGGATCGCCCCCGCTGACGCCGTGCGCACCCAGCGGGCCCTGGAGGTGCTCTACGCCAGCGGTCGCCCCTGCTCGGTCCAACGGCGGCGGCGGCCCCCGCCATGGCGGGTGCTGGAACTGGCCCTCGACCCCGCCGACCTGGGCGAACGGATCCGGCAGCGCACGGCAGAGATCTACGCGCAGGGCCTGGTGGAGGAAACGGCGGCCCTGATCCAGCGTTATGGCGCCGACTGTCCGCTGCTGGACACCATCGGTTACGGCGAAGCGAAGCGACTGCTGGCGGGCGACCTCGACAGCGTGGGCGCCCAGGCCCTGACCGAGAGGCGCACCCGGCAGTTCGCCAAGCGCCAGCGCACCTGGTTCCGACGCCAGCACCAGCCCCTTCTGCTGGGCGGCGCTGGTTCCGATCTGCTGCAGGAGGCTGCCGAGGCGGCCCAGGGCGTTCTAGGGTGAAGGTCTATCTGCCCCGTTGAATGCCTCCCCGTCCCCGTTTTGATCGCCGCGCTCCTGTGCGGGAGCTGCCCAACATCAACGACCGCATCAGCTACCCCAACCTGAGGGTGGTCGACGCCGACGGCAGTCAACTGGGGGTGATCACCCGCGAGGCGGCCCTGGAGGTCGCCCGTGAACGCGAGCTCGACCTGGTTCTGGTGAGCGAGAAGGCCGACCCGCCGGTCTGCCGGATCATGGACTATGGGAAGTACAAGTTCGAGCAAGAGAAGAAGGCCAAGGAGGCCAAGAAGAAGTCGCACCAGACCGAAGTCAAGGAGGTGAAGATGCGCTACAAGATCGATTCGCACGACTACCAGGTGCGGATTGGTCAGGCGGTGCGTTTCCTCAAGTCTGGAGACAAGGTGAAGTGCACGGTGATTTTCCGGGGCCGGGAAATCCAGCACACGGCCCTGGCCGAGCAGTTGCTGATGAGGATGGCCAAGGACCTGGAGGAAAACGCCGAGATCCAGCAGCCCCCAAAGCGCGAAGGGCGCAACATGATCATGTTCCTGAGTCCGCGCAAGCAGGCGCCGGGCAAGCCTGCACTCCGTCAGGTGGGGGAGCGGCCTTTGGCCGAAAAGGCAGCGGCTAGCCCAGCTGCCGCCGGCTGAACCGGGCCCTCAGGCCCCCAGGTCAGGCCGCCAGAGTGGTGCGGAAGAAGGCCAGCATCTCCCGCCATCCCGTTGCGGCAGCTTCGCTGCGGTGATCGGCCCGCTGCTCACACATGAACCCATGGCCCGCCTGCAGCTCCAGCAGGCGATGGGGAGGCCGGCCCGGGGGCTGCAATGAGCCGCCCCGGCGGGCATTGGCGGCCTCCAGGGCCGTGCGGATCGCCTCCACATCGGCGGGCGGAATGAGGGGATCCTCCCGGCCGCAGAAACAGAGCAGGGAGCCCTCGATGGCGGGCAGCAGCTCCAGGCTCGGCGAGCCACCGCCGGGGCGCCCTGAGGCCACCCCGGCCCCGTAGAAGTCGCAGGTGGCGATCACCTGGGGAAGGGTGGCGGCCAGCAGGGCGACATGGCCGCCGAAACAGAAGCCCACGCAGCCCAACCCGGCGGGACGGCCGCCAGCGGCCGGTAGCTGCCCCTGCAGCCACCCGGCGGCCCGCTCCAGATCAGCCAGCAGGCTGGCCGTGGTGGTCCGGTCCTTGTGGGCCCGCCCCTGGCGCAGCCCTTCGTTGTCGTAACCAAGCTCGAGGTCGGGGGCGGTGCGGGCGAACAGGGGCACCGCCAGGGCGGCATAGCCCTGGCCGGCCAGTCGATCGGCGACAGAGCGCACCCAACCGTTGAGGCCGAACACCTCCGGCAGCACCAGCACACCCCCCCGGACGGAGCCGTCGGCCGGCCGCGCCCACCAGCAGCGCAGATGGGGGCCATCGGCGGGCCCGGCAGGAGGGTCGGGCAGGCCGATCCAGTCGCTGTCGATCGGGGCGGATTCCATGGGTTCATTGTGCCGGCTGAGCCGCGACGGAGCGAACCGGCACATGGGCGTATGACAACGCAACAATTGTCACGGGCCCCAAAGCTCCTTATGGTGGCCGCCAGCCCATCTGGCCCACCCGGCGTGCGATTCCACATCCAACAGGAAAGCGACATCCCGGCGTCGACCCAGCTGTACAACCAGATCTGCTTCGCGATCGCCGCGCGCCACTATCCCCCTGGCCATCGTCTGCCGAGCACCCGCCAGTTGGCCATGCAGACGGGTCTGCACCGCAACACGATCAGCAAGGTCTATCGCCAGCTGGAAACCGACGGCGTGGTGGAAGCCATGGCCGGTTCGGGTATCTACGTGCGCGACCAGCAGAAGCCCAGGGAGATCAAGCCGCCGCCGGGGCTGCGCAGCAAGGCACTGCCGGACATCGACCGGGAGGTGCGCCAGAGCATCGACGGTCTGCTCAATGCGGGCTGCACCCTGCAGCAGACCCGGGAGCTGCTGACCCGCGAGATCGATTGGCGCCTGCGCTGTGGCGCCCGGGTACTGGTGAGCACCCCCCGGGAGGACATCGGCGCCTCGATGCTGATCGCCGAGGAGCTCAGCCCCAATCTGGAAGTGCCCGTGGAAGTGGTGCCGATGGAGGAGCTTGAAGCCGTGCTCGAGAGCTCCAGCAAGGGCACCGTGGTCACCAGCCGCTATTTCCTGCAGCCTGTGGAGGCGATCGCCAAGGAGCATGGCGTGCGGGCCGTGGCGGTCGACCTCAACGATTTCCGCCATGAGCTCGACCTGCTCAAAGAGCTGCGGGCCGGCAGCTGCGTGGGTCTGGTGAGCATCAGCCCCGGCATCCTCCGGGCCGCCGAGGTGATTCTGCACAGCATGCGCGGCAACGAGCTGCTGGTGATGACCGCCAACCCGGACACCGGCAGCCGCCTGCTGGCCCTGCTGCGGGCCGCCAGCCACGTGCTCTGCGACCGTCCCAGCCTGCCGATGGTGGAACAGACGCTGCGCCAGAACCGCGCCCAGCTGATGCGGCTGCCGGTGGTGCACTGCGCCCAGAGCTACCTGGGGGCCGCCACCATCGACCTGCTGCGCAAGGAGATCGGCCTGCTGGCCGTCTGAGGCCCACCATGGTGTTGCAAGCCCTGCGGGCCGACCTGGCGATCATCAAGGAGCGCGATCCAGCGGCCCGGAGCACGTTGGAAATCCTGCTCTGCTACCCGGGCCTGCACGCCCTGACCCTGCACCGGCTGAGCCACGGGCTGTGGCGCCTGGGGCTGCCGCTGCTGCCGCGCCTGCTGAGCCAGGTGGGGCGCCTGCTCACCGGCATCGAAATCCACCCCGGTGCGCGCATCGGCCAGGGGGTGTTCATCGACCACGGCATGGGCGTGGTGATCGGAGAGACCAGCGTGATCGGCAACCAGTGCCTGCTGTATCAGGGCGTAACGCTGGGAGGCACCGGCAAGCAACACGGCAAACGCCATCCCACCCTGGAGGAGAACGTGGTGGTGGGGGCCGGCGCCAAGGTGCTGGGGGCGATCCGGGTGGGCGCCAACACCCGCATCGGAGCCGGCTCGGTGGTGCTGCGTGATGTGGCGGCTGACAGCACGGTGGTCGGTATTCCCGGCCGGGTGATCAACCAGTCGGGTGTGCGCATCGATCCGCTGGCCCACTCGGCCCTGCCGGATGCCGAGGCGCGGGTGATCCGCAACCTGATGGAGCGGATCGACGGCCTTGAAGGTGAGCTGAGCCAGCTGCAGGACAGCCTGCGCCATCAGGCAGCGGGCCAGCCGCATCACCAGCCCAGTGCCCGCGGCGAAGCCCAGAGCCTGCGGGACCGGGAGATCCTCCAGTATTTCGGGGCTGACAACCTGAGCGAGCTGGGGGAAGACGAGGGCTGGACCGGCGGCGGGGGAATCTGACCCCCGGCTGATCCGGAAAGCCGAGATGCAACCCGCTGCCCGTTGTCAGGCGGTGACTTCCTGGGGCACCTGGGGCTGGAACATGAACATCGAATAGATCACATTGCGACGCATCTGGGTCATCATTTCCAGGAACATGTCGTAACCCTCGTTCTTGTATTCAATCAGGGGATCCTTCTGACCGTAACCCCGCAGGCCCACGGATTCACGCAAGGCGTCCATCGCCTGGAGATGCTCCCGCCAGAGGGTATCGATCTGCTGGAGGATGAAGAAACGCTCCGCTTCCCGCATCAGACCGGGGCGCATCTGGTCGATCTGCCCTTCCTTGACGTCATAGGCATTGCGCATCTGCTCCTGAAGGAAGGCCTTGAGCTCCTCCACCGAGAGCCCAAGCACCTGATCGGGAGTGAGATCGTCGAGCAGATAGATGAATTCCTTCACCTTCTCGACGAGGCGAGTGAGATCCCATTCCTCCGGCGGCAGATCCGGGTTCACGTAGGCCTCGACGATGTCATCGATGGTGCGCTCGCCATAGCCGATCACCTGCTGCTTGAGGTCTCGACCCTCCAACACCCGCCGTCGCTCGGCATAAACAGCCTTGCGCTGGTTGTTCATCACCTCGTCGTACTCGAACACCTGCTTGCGGATGTCGTAGTAATACGTTTCCACCTTCTTCTGAGCCCCTTCCAGGGAGCGGGTGAGGATCGAGGATTCAATCGGCATGTCCTCCTCCACCCGGAAGGCATTCATCAGTCCGGCTACCCGTTCGCCGCCGAAGATTCGCAGCAGGTTGTCCTCCAGCGAGAGGAAGAAGCGGGTGCTGCCAGGGTCGCCCTGACGGCCGGCGCGGCCGCGCAGCTGGTTGTCGACCCGGCGGGATTCATGCCGTTCGGTGCCGATCACGTGCAGGCCGCCCGCTTCGCGCACGCCGATCTCCTCCTGACGGACGACCTCGTCGTACTCGGCGCGGACGATAGCGATCAGTTCCCGCAGACGCAGGATCTGGGGGTCGTCGGAAGGGGCCTTCTCCGCCGCCTGGGCGATGCGGTCTTCGAGCTCAAGCACGGTGAGGCTGCGGTCGCCCCAGGCACCCACCAGCTGGCGGGCAAGGGCGGAGAGGGCCTGTTCGGTGTCGTCGGAGAGGGCGCAGGGATAAAGCGTGCCGATGGCCCGCGCCTCAGTGGGGGCCTTGAAGGAGGCGCTGGCGGCTGCACCGAAGCCGGGGGCGGCCTCGGGGGCCCGTTGCAGCGGCACCGGCGGACGGTGCCCCTCCTCGGGTCTTACAAGCCGCGGCAACAGCACTTCACGCAGCTTGAGCCGCGCCATGTAATCGCTGTTGCCGCCGAGAATGATGTCGGTGCCACGGCCCGCCATGTTGGTGGCAATCGTGACGGCACCGGCGCGGCCCGCCTGGGCGACAATCTCGGCCTCCCGCTCGACGTTCTCGGGCTTGGCGTTGAGCAGGTTGTGGGGAATCTGCTGTTCGGCCAGCAGGGAAGACAGCAGCTCAGAACGCTCGACGCTGGTGGTGCCCACCAGCACCGGCCGGCCGGAGCGGTGCACTTCGGCGGTTTCAGCAGCCACGGCGCGCCACTTGGCCGGTTCCGTCTTGTACACCTGATCGCTCCAGTCGGCCCGGGAGCGCACCCGGTTGGTGGGCACGATCGTGACCTCCAGTTTGTAGGTCTTCTCGAACTCCAGCTCTTCGGTCTTGGCGGTGCCGGTCATGCCGGCCAGGCGGGGATAGAGCAGGAAGAAGTTCTGGTAGGTGATGCTGGCCAGGGTCTGGGTTTCGGGCTGGACCGGCAGCGACTCCTTGGCCTCGATCGCCTGGTGCAAGCCATCACTCCAGCGCCGCCCAGGCTGCACGCGGCCAGTGAATTCATCGACGATCACGGCATCGCCGCCACGAACGATGTAGTTCACATCCTTGATGTAAAGCTCCTTGGCCTTGAGGGCGTTACCGACGAAGTGAGCCCAGGGGTCGGCGGGATCGTAGAGGTCGGACACCCCCAGCAACTCTTCCGCCCTGGCATAACCCTCGTCGGTGAGGGTGACGTTGCGGCGCTTTTCATCCACCTCGTAATCGCCTTCGGGGTCGATGCCGTCCTTGCCCATCTCGGCTGCCCGCTCCAGCAGTTCGGCCACTTCGGCGGCACGGACGTATTTCTCCTGGGGCCGCTCCACCTGGCCGGAAATGATCAGGGGTGTACGGGCCTCATCCACCAGGATCGAGTCCACCTCATCGATGATGCAGTAGTGGAAATCGCGCTGCACCACCTCGGCGATGTCATTCGCCATGTTGTCGCGCAGGTAGTCGAAACCCAGCTCGGAGTTGGTGGCGTAGGTGATGTCGCAGCCGTAATTGCGGCTGCGGTCGGCCGGGGGCATGTCCTGCTGGATCAGGCCCACCGAGAGGCCGAGGAAACGGTGGATCTGGCCCATCCACTCCGCGTCGCGGCGGGCCAGGTAGTCGTTCACGGTGACGACATGGACACCGCGGCCGGTGAGGGCGTTGAGATAGGCGGGCAGGGTGGCCACCAGGGTCTTGCCCTCGCCCGTCTTCATCTCGGCGATCTGACCGTCGTGCAGCACCATGCCGCCGATCAGCTGGACATCAAAGTGGCGCATGCCGAGCACCCGCTTGCCGGCCTCGCGGACCACAGCGAAGGCCTGGGGCAGCAAGTCGTCGAGCAGTTGCCGCTCGCGGGCGGCGATCGTCTCGGCGCTGCCACCACCGCTGCGGGCATTGTCGAGCTTCTGGCGGAACTCGGCCGTGAGACCGCGCAACTGATCGTCGGAGAGGGGGGCGACCTCCTCCTCCAGCAGGTTGATATCGGAGACCAGCGGTTGGTAGCGCTTCAGCTTGCGGGCATTGGGATCACCCAGCAGCAGCTTGAGCATGGAAAGAAACCGACCGGATCAGAACCAGCCTACCACCGCCGCTCCGGGGATGGGAGGCCAAGAAGCCAGGCGCTCCAAGGGGTTTCACTGAACCCGGCCAGCCGGAGTGGCGGCGGCGGCCGGCCCGGAGGCGAGGATTCCAGCAGAGCAAACTCCACCCACCCCCTTGACGGCCTCCGCCCCCCGACCCAAGCCACCGGTCCGGCTGCTGCGCCACGGCAATGGCGCCCCGGCACTGAGGCTCGGCCTGGGCCCGGGCCACCAGCCTGCGGGGGCGATCCGCCAGCTGCAACGCCTGTTCAACTCGGCCAGCTTCTGGGCGGCGGGCCGCAGCCAGCCCCAGCTGCGCCGGATGCTGCGGGGCAGCGAGGCCGCCGTGAGCGCCTGGGACGGCCAGGCCCTGGTGGGCTTCGCGCGGGCCACCAGCGACACGCTCTTCAGGGCCGTGGTCTGGGACGTGGTGGTGGAGGAGGGCTATCAGGGCGTCGGCCTGGGACGGCGCCTAGTGGAGGAGCTGCTGCGGACTCCGGCCCTCGCCAGGGCCGAGCGGGTGTACCTGATGACCACCAACAGCCGGGGTTTTTACGAGCGGCTGGGCTTCAAAGCCAACAGCCAGCAGAGCCTGATGATGGTGGAACGCCGCCCCTGAGCAACCGCCTACGCCCGGGCTGGTGGAAGGCAAAAACAATCGAGCTCCTGGGACTCGAAAGCTGATCAAGCGGATGAAGAGATTCGAACTCTCGACCCTCTCCTTGGCAAGGAGATGCTCTACCACTGAGCTACATCCGCAGACACATCGCGCAAAACGCGGCGGGTCTTGAGAAGCGCCTTGCGCTCCGACCCGGCCATCATGCACGACGGGGGGGGCCTTGGTCAAACCCCCTAGTGACGAGGAGCCTAGGCCGCATGGGGAGGGAGACCCTCCCTGCCGAGGGAGAGGCAAGGGTGGAGGGGGACTGGACAGTGGCAAAGGCCAAGAGCAATCGGGCAGGGCTGACGGGGGGCGGTCCGTCGGCCGATGCTTGCCCAGAAGCCATACAGAAACAATCAGGTCAAGACGGGACAGACACACAAAACAGCAAGCAGGCGAGGATAAATCCACTGCCGCATGAGTGAGCCGGCAAAGGCCGGGATCAGATTCCAGACAACGGACCCAGCACCAAGACAAACAACATAGTGACCCAAGTCCCGAACGTTATATTGTTTCTCAGGCAACAGCCAGCGCAACAATAGACATCCGCTTGGAGAGCCCAAACCAGAAGCGAACCAAGGCAGCTTGAGCAAATCTTGCTTTGGCGAGTGCTGTATCGGTGAACGCCTGCAGCAACTGGAGGGCACCCAGCACGTTGCTCTCGATGGAGGCCTCCGGGATAGCGATGAAGCCGGCTTCGCCGATCACCAGCACACGCTTGATTCCACGGGACTGAATGGAGATCACTGGAAGAAATCAGCCTCACCAAGATCAGCCAACAGCGGCGCCTCGGCGTCTTTACTGGACAGTTGGGTGGAGCCACCGGCCAGGGAGTCCAGGGGCCAGGCGATCGCCAGGTTGGGATCATCCCAGCGGATGCCCCGCTCACAGTCGCGGCTCCAGAAATCGGTGGTCTTGTAGAGCACCTCTGCCTGGGGGCTGAGGGTCAGGAAACCATGGGCGAAACCGGCCGGCACCCAGAGCTGTTGCTTGTTGTCGGCGCTGAGCAGCGCCCCCACCCACTGGCCGAAGGTCGACGAACTGCGGCGGATGTCCACCGCCACGTCAAAGATCTCGCCCACCGCGCAACGCACCAGCTTGCCCTGGGGATGGGGTGGCAGCTGGTAATGGAGACCCCGGAGCACCCCCCGACAGGAACGGGAATGGTTGTCCTGAACAAAGTCGGTGGCGCCGGCGGCCGCGTTGAACACCCCCTGATTCCAGCTCTCGAAAAAAAACCCCCGCTCATCTCCGAACGCCTTCGGGGTGAGCAACAGGGGCCCGTCAATCTCCTGCCCAGCAGCCGTAGACAGACGATCAACCTGCATGAGTTCTCTCCAGACTGGCCTGCAGCGCCGCATGGTCGCTGACATTTTCTTCGAGCATCCGTAACAGATAATCGCCATAGCCACTCTTCTTCAGCGGCCGGGCCAGTTGCTCCAGACGACTGGCATCGATCCAGCCCATCCGCCAGGCCACCTCCTCGGGACAGCCCACCTTCAGCCCCTGGCGGTGCTCCAGGGTGCGGATGTAACTGGCGGCCTCATGGAGGGAATCGCAGGTGCCGGTATCCAACCAGGCCATGCCCCGTCCCATCAGTTCCACACGCAACAGCCCGTCCTGCAGATACATGCGGTTGAGATCGGTGATCTCCAGCTCGCCACGATCAGAAGGCTCCACCAGGCGGGCTCTCTCAACCACCGTTTCGTCATAGAAATACAGCCCCGTAACGGCATAACGGGATCGGGGCTGAATCGGCTTCTCCTCAAGACTCAGAACCCGGCCATCGGCGGCGAACTCCACCACGCCGTAGCGTTCAGGATCCCGCACCGGATAGGCGAACACCGTGGCCCCCGCCGCAGGGCCATTGCAGGCCTGCAACTGGGGCACCAGATCATGGCCATGGAAAAGGTTGTCGCCCAGCACCAGGGCCGCCGGCGACCCGGCCAGAAAATCGGCGCCGATCAGAAAGGCCTGGGCCAGACCGTCAGGGCTGGGCTGCACCGCATAGGCAATGACCATGCCCCAGGCACTGCCGTCACCGAGCAGGCGCTCGAACGCCTGGTGATCGTGGGGAGTGGTGATGATCAGCACCTCGCGGATCCCCGCCAGCATCAAGGTGCTGAGGGGGTAATAGATCATCGGCTTGTCATAAACGGGCAACAGCTGCTTGCTGACGGCCTGGGTACTGGGATGCAACCGGGTGCCACTGCCACCCGCCAGGATGATGCCCTTGCGGTTATGGATCAAGACTCCGCTCCTGCTGATGCAAATGCTCGCATGGTGCCCTTGATGGGCCTTTGAGGAGCTGCGGGAATCAGCCCCCCAACGCTCCCATCAGGCTGCCCATCTCCAGGGCCTGCAGGCCGTAGCTCCAGCCCAGGTTGCTCTTGATGCCGGCCCGCTCAAGGGCCTGCTGCATCGTGTCGGTGGTGAGAACGCCGAAGATCACAGGGATGCCGGTGTCGCGAGCAACGGCGGCGACGCCCTTGCTCACTTCGGCCACCACCACATCAAAATGGGGGGTGTCACCACGGATGACCGCCCCGAGGGTGATCACCACCTGATAACGGCCACTGGCGGCGAGGCGTTGGGCCACCAGGGGGATCTCAAAGCTGCCGGGCACCCAGGCCACGTCAAGCTGGCTGCTGCTGGGGGCAGTGTCGATGCCGTGGCGGGAGAGGCAGTCAAGGCAGCCGCTCAACAGCTTGGCGGTGACCAGGTCGTTGAACCGGGCGACCACCACGGCGATGCACAGACCCGCCGTGTCGGTGAAGCGACCTTCGAAAACCGTCAATGACTCAGACCACGAAGAAGCTGACGCCCCAGTTGAGCAGCACCAGGGCCACCCAGGCCAGGCCACCCAGCAGGATCAGGCGGTTGGAACGGCCGCTGTCCTCGCTGGTGGCGTAGAGGACAGGGACGGCCACGATCAGCACGAAAGACATCACCACCAGGGCCAGAACGGTGAGGGTGTTGAGGATCTGCATGGCTAGGGAAACGCCGTCCGATCAGGCTTTGAGGGATTCTCACATGGGGCCACCGCCGCCCGACCCGGGAGGGGGGCATCCGTCACATGTTGTCGGCAGGGCTCCGCCACCTGGCCGCCGAGCTTCGCCGGGAACACTATTGGTGGTGGCATCTAGAATCGACATCCCCCATCCCCAGTGCCATGGCGGCCCAACCCGCTGCCCGTCCCGCCGCCCGTCCGGCACAGCAGGCCCCTTCTGCAACCGCTTCTGCAACCACCGATGCGGTCACTGCCGAAGCACCGGCCGAAGCCGCGACCCAACTGGCCGGCGGCGGCCGGCAACTGTCGCTGGTGGCCGATCTGGCGCTGCAGGGGGACCTGTTCGGCGAGGCCCCCCGGCCGGCGGGCCGTCCCCGGCGCGGACCCCTCGAGGAAGCCGAATCGGCGGCGTTGGTGGATGAACAGGCGCTGCAGGCCGACGCCAGCGCCCGCCCGCGCCGGCGCCAGAAAACGGCAGCTGTGGGCGCAAGCGCAGCCACAGCCGCAGCTGCAGCCCAGGCCCCACCGGCGGCCGAGCCGGCGGCCCCGGACGACGCCAACGGGCCCGAGAAGGACAACAGCGACGGCGACCTGCCCCGCTGGCACCACCACAGCCTGCTGGATCCGGCGGCGCTGCCGCCGGTGCTGCGCCACTACGTGGAACTCAAGGCTGCCCAGCCGGAGCATGTGCTGCTCTACCGCCTCGGCGACTTCTACGAGTTCTTCTTCGAGGACGCGATCCTGCTCTCCCGCCTCCTGGAGCTCACTCTTACCGGCAAGGAGGCGGGCCGGGGCGTCGGCCGGGTGCCGATGGCGGGCATCCCCCACCACGCTGTTGAGCGTTACTGCGCCGAACTGGTGCGCCGCGGCCTGAGCGTGGCCCTCTGCGACCAGCTGGAGACCACCCCCGCCAAGGGGGCCCTGCTGCGCCGCGACATCACCCGGGTGCTCACCCCCGGCACCGTGCTGGAGGAGGGCATGCTCAGCGCCCGCCGCAACAACTGGCTCTGTGCTGTGGTGCTCGAAGCCGGCCGCTGGGGGCTCGCGGTGGCGGACGTGAGCACCGGCGAATTCCGGCTCACCGAGCGGGAGGGCAGCGCCGCCCTGCACCAGGAACTGCTGCAGCTGGAGGCGGCGGAACTGATCTGGCCCCAGCCCACCGAGGACGCCACCAGTCCGGCCTGGTGCCCGGAAGGCCGCCGCCTCACCGCCACCGCCCGCACCCCCTTCGAAGAGCCGGCGGCCCGGGCCCGGCTGCTGCAGCGGTTCCGGCTGGCCAGCCTCGATGGCCTGGGGCTGGGGGAAGCGCCCCTGGCCCTGCGGGCGGCCGGTGGACTGCTGGCTTACCTCGATGCCACCCAGGCCGGGGCCAGCCAGGCCGGCAGCGCCGCCGCCGGGCCCGCAAGCGCCGCGGAGCCACCGCCGGCCCTGGTGCCGCTCGACCTGCCGCACCTCTGGCACGCCGGCGACCAGCTGGTGCTCGATGCCCAGACCCGTCGCAACCTCGAGCTCACCCGCACCCAGCTGGCTGGGGCCCTGCACGGCTCCCTGCTCTGGGCCCTCGACCGCACCGCCACCGCCATGGGCGGCCGCTGCCTGCGCCGCTGGATCGAGGCGCCACTGGTGGAGCGGGCCGCGATCCTCGAGCGCCAGGAGGCGGTCAGCGAGCTGGTGGAGCAACGCCCCCTGCGGCTTGCCCTGCGCCGCCTGTTGCGGCCGATGGGGGATCTGGAGCGGCTGGCGGGGCGGGCGGGCGCCGGCAGCGCCTCCGCCCGCGACCTGGTGGCCCTGGCCGATGGTCTTGAACGGCTGCCGCAGCTGGCGGGCCTGGTGCGGGGCTGCCGCAGCACACCACTGGCGGCCCTGGCCCGGCCCTGGCCGCAGCTGGCGGCCGTGGCCAGCCAGCTGCGCCAGCAGCTGGTGGAGGCGCCGCCCCTCAGCCTCAGCGAAGGCGGCCTGATCCACGACGGTGTCGACGGACTGCTCGACGGTCTGCGCAACCAGCTCGACGACCAGGACCGCTGGCTGGCGGAGCAGGAGTGCCTCGAACGGCAGGCCAGCGGCAACCCCAACCTGCGGCTCCAGTACCACCGCACCTTCGGCTACTTCCTGGCCGTGAGTCGCGCCCGGGCCGCCACCGTGCCGGACCACTGGATCCGCCGTCAGACCCTGGCCAACGAGGAACGCTTCGTGACGCCCGAACTCAAGGGACGCGAGGCCCGCATCCTGCAGCTGCGCACCCGCACCTGGCAGCGGGAATACGAGCTGTTCGTGCAGCTGCGGGCGGCGGTGGGGGAAGAGGCGGCGGCGATCCGCGCCGCCGCCAGGCTGGTGGCCGAGCTGGATGCCCTGGCCTCCCTGGCGGAGGTGGCGGCCACCGGCGGCTACTGCCGGCCCGAACTGGTGGAGGGTCGGGAGCTGTGCATCGAAGCGGGCCGCCACCCGGTGGTGGAACAACTGCTGGTGGAGGAACCCTTCACCGCCAACGACCTGCAGCTCGGCAGCGGGACTTCAACGGCCGGCCCGGCCCCCGATCTGCTGGTGCTCACTGGCCCCAACGCCAGCGGCAAAAGCTGCTATCTGCGCCAGAGCGGCCTGCTGCAACTGATGGCCCAGATCGGCAGTTGGATTCCGGCCCGTTCGGCCCGGCTGGGAATCGCCGATCGCATCTTCACCCGCGTCGGGGCGGTGGACGACCTGGCCACGGGCCAGTCCACCTTCATGGTGGAAATGGCGGAAACCGCCAACATCCTTCACCACGCCAGCAACCGTTCCCTGGTGCTGCTCGATGAGATCGGCCGGGGCACCGCCACCTTCGACGGCCTCTCGATCGCCTGGGCCGTGGCTGAGCACCTGGCCGCCGACATCGGCGCCCGCACGATCTTCGCCACCCACTACCACGAGCTCAACGAACTGGCCGCCCTGCTGCCCAACGTGGCCAATGCCCAGGTGCTGGTGGAGACCAGCGGCGACGACCTGGTGTTCCTGCACCGGGTGGCAGCGGGCGGGGCCAGCCGCAGCTACGGAATCGAAGCGGCAAGGCTGGCGGGGGTGCCCCCCTCGGTGGTGCGGCGTGCCCGCCAGGTGCTGGGCCGGATCGAGGCCAACAGTCATGTGGCCGTGGGCCTCCGACCCGCGGGCGACTGATCCAGCCAGGCGCGCCGCAGCAGGGCATTGACGGCCGCCGCCGCCAGGGCCGCCCCCCCGCGGCTGCCCTCCAGCCGGATCTGGGGCAGGCCGCTGGCCGCCAGGTGCCGCTTGCTTTCCGCCACCCCCACGAACCCCACCGGCATACCGATCACCAGGACCGGCGCCGACCCGGGCTCGTCCGTCAGGCGCTGCAACAGCAGCTCCAGGGCAGTGGGGGCACTGCCGATCAGCACCACCGCCCGGGGATGCAGCGCCAGGGCGCGCGCCATGCCGGCGGCGGCGCGGGTGCCCCCCGGCGGTGCCTCGGATTGCGCCCAGTCGAGCACCGAATGCACCGGATTGGCGAAGGTGCGCCGGGCCATCGGCGCCACCGCCGCCGCGGCCATGGCCGTATCGGTGAGGATCACAGCCCCCGCCGCCAGGGCCCGCAGGCCAGCCCCGCAGGCCCCGGGGCTGAAGCGCAGGGCCGGGGCGATGGCTGGGTCGCCGCTGGTGTGCACCAGCCGCTCCAGCAGCTCCTGTTCCACCCCCGCCAGGCCGGTGGGGCCCAGCAGCAGGCGGATGCGGCGGACGCTCTCGCAAAAAATCGGATGGTCGAAGGCGGACGGATCCACGGCCATCAGCCAGCCCCGCCGGCCCGGTGCCGCTGCAGAGCATGGCGCCAGAAGCGGGCAAGCCCCTCCGCCAGGGGCCGCTCCGGCCGCCAGTCGGTGCCGTCCCGCAGCTTGGCGGCATCCAGCACGTTGGCGGCCACATCAAAGCGCCGTTCCGCCAGGTGCTGCACCCGCAGGCTGAAGCCATCGGCCTCGATGTGGGGCCGCAGCAGCTCAAGCAGTTCGAGGTTGGCGGTGCCGACCCCACTGCCGAGGTTATAAACCTCACCGTTGCGGCCCCGTTCCAGGGCGGCCACGATGCCGGCGGCCACATCACTGACGTGGACGTAATCGCGCACGGTGCCGCGGGGTCCGTAGATGTCCACCGTGGCGCCCCGCAGCACCGCGTCGACGGCGGCGGCGATGAAACCCTGGCCGACGCCGGTGCGCTGTTCCTCGCCATAGGCATTGGCGGGCCGCACGATCAGCACCGGCAGGTCATTGGTGGCATGGAACATGCGCGCATAGGAATCGATCGTGAGCTTGGTGATCCCGTAGGGGCTGATCGGGCTGGTGGGGTGCTCCTCCGGGATCGGCAGCTGGCGCGGCGCCCCGTAGACGGTGCCCCCTGAGGAGACGATCAGCAGCCGCCGCACCCCCACCGAGGCCGCCTCCTGGAGCAGGGCCACGCTGGCGGGCAGGTTGGCGAGCAGGTCGAAGGTGGGGTCACCGAAGCTGGTCTTCGGCACGGTGGCATAGGCCAGATTGATCACCTCGCAGTCCGGCGCCAGCAAGCTGCGCAACAGCCCGAGATTGGCGTAGTCACCCTGCACATAGCGGCAACCGGCGGGCAGAGCATCGCTGCGGGGCGCCCCCCGGCCCAGGACCACCACCTCCCGTCCGGCGGCAGCCAGCAGCCGGGCCACCGGCCTGCCGATGAAGCCGGAGCCGCCGATCACGAGCGCGTGGGTCATGGCGGAAGCGGCGGGGCCCGTCCATGATCGCCCTGCACCACCCCCGCCCGATGCCCGTCCACCTCTACTGGGGCGACGATGAGGCCGCCCGCCAGCGGGCCGTGGAAGCACTGGTGGAGCGGCTGGTGGATCCAGCCTGGGGCGCCATCAACCTCAGCCGACTCGATGGCAACGATCCGGCCCAGGCGGCCCGGGCCCTGGAGGAGGCGCGCACCCCCCCCTTCGGCGGCGGCGCCCGGCTGGTGGTACTGCAGCGCAGCCCATTCTGCAGCCAGTGCCCCGCTGAACTGGCGGAACGGCTGGAGGCCAGCCTGGGGCTCATCCCCGAAACCTGCCATCTGCTGCTGGTGAGCCCGGGCAAACCGGACGCCCGGCTGCGCACCACCAAGGCCCTGCGGAAGCTGGCGGAGGAGCAGAGCTTCGCCTTGCCGGCGATCTGGGATGGCGATGGCCAACTGGCCCTGGTGCAACGCACGGCCGCATCGCTAGGACTCGCCCTGGAGCCAGCGGCAGCCCAGGCCCTCGCCGAGGCGATCGGCAGCGACAGCAGCCGGCTGGCGAGCGAACTGGAGAAACTGGCCCTGTTCAGTGGAACGACGGCCGGCGGCGGGGCCGCTGGAGACCGGGGGCCAGGCCCTATCACCGCGGCCGCGGTGACGGCCCTGATCGGGGGCCAGGCCACCAGCAGCCTGGCGGTGGGAGAGGCGCTGCTGGCGGGGCGCCCCGCCGACGCCATCGGCCTGGTGGATGCGCTGCTGCTGGCCAACGAACCGGCCCTGCGGATCGTGGCGGCGCTGAGCAGCCAGATCCGCGGCTGGCTGTGGGTCAGCCTGCTGGAGCAGAGCGGCGAGACGGACGTGGCCGTGATCGCCGCCGCCGCCGGCATCGGCAACCCCAAACGGATCTACGTGATGCGCAAACAGATCCGCGGCCGCAGCCCGGCCAAGATTCTCAACCTGCTCAGTCGGCTGTTGGAGGTGGAGGCGACCCTCAAGCGCGGAGCCGACCCCGGAGACGCCTTCCGGGACGGCTTCCTGCTGCCGCTGCCAGAGCCCTGACCAAGAGCCGGTGCTGGCCCGGCCCGATAATCGGCGCCAGTGCCGCATGCATGCCGGGGATGGCCCTGCTGGTTCAGAAATTCGGGGGCACGTCGGTGGCCGACGTGGAACGCATCCAGGCGGTAGCCAGGCGGATCGCCGCCAGCCGTGAGGAGGGGCACGAACTGGTGATCGTGGTGTCGGCCATGGGCCACACCACCGACGAACTCACGGCCCTGGCGCGGGCGATCTCCCCGGCTCCGCCACAGCGGGAGATGGACATGCTGCTGGCCACCGGCGAACAGGTGTCGATCGCCCTGTTGTCGATGGCCCTGAACACCCAGGGGGTGGCGGCGGTCTCGATGACCGGTACCCAGGCGGGCATCGTCACCGAATCCGCCCATGGACGCGCCCGCATTCTCGAGGTGCGCACCGAACGGCTGCGGCGCCTGCTGGACGATGGCCAGGTCGTGGTGGTGGCGGGCTTCCAGGGCACCAGCAGCGGCGCCGCCGGCACCGCGGAGATCACCACCCTGGGCCGTGGCGGCTCGGACACCTCGGCGGTGGCCCTGGCCGCAGCCCTCGGCGCCGAAGCCTGCGAGATCTACACCGACGTGCCCGGGGTGCTGACCACCGATCCCCGCAAGGTGGCCGATGCCCAGCTGATGGAAACGGTGAGCTGCGACGAGATGCTCGAACTGGCCAGCCTCGGCGCCGCCGTGCTCCATCCCCGCGCCGTGGAGATCGCCCGCAACTACGGCGTGCCGCTGGTGGTGCGCTCCAGCTGGAGCAACGCCCCCGGCACCCGGCTCACCAGTGGCCGGCCCCGGCCGATCGGCAGTGAGGGATTGGAACTGGGCAGGCCGGTGGATGGGGCCGAACTCGAACCGGATCAGGCGGTGCTGGCTCTTTCGCACGTGCCCGACCAGCCCGGCGTGGCCGCCGTGCTCTTCGAGGCCCTCGGCGCCGCCGGCCTCAACGTGGACCTGATCGTCCAGGCCACCCAGGAGCAGAACAGCAACGACATCGCCTTCACCCTGGCAGGGGCGGAACTGCCGGCCGCCGAACGGGTCTGCCGGGAGGTGCTGGCTGGCCTCGGGGCCGACGGGGCGGTGCTCACCGCCGAACCCGGCATGGCCAAGATCAGCATCGCCGGGGCGGGGATCATGGGCCGTCCGGGGGTGGCGGCCCGGCTGTTCGACACCATGGCGCGCCTGGGAATCAACCTGCGGCTGATCGCCACCAGTGAGGTGAAGGTGAGCTGCGTGGTGGACGGCCTCCAGGGGCAGAAGGCGCTGCGGGCCGCCGCCGATGCCTTCGAGCTGGCGGAATCCCAGCTACGCCAGGGGCCCCTGGCCTGCCATCAGGACGACCCGGCGGTGAGGGGTGTCGCCCTTGACCGCGACCAGACCCAGATGGTGGTGCGCCGCGTCCCCGACCGGCCGGGAGCGGCGGCGGCGATCTGCCGGGCCCTGGCCGATGCCGGCATCAGCCTCGATGCGATCGTCCAGTCGGAGCGTACCCACGGCAGCGGCGACGGCCTCAGCCGCGACATGAGCTTCACCCTGCGCCGCGACGACCGGGGTCCGGCCGAACGGGCGCTCACGACGGTGCTGCGCCAATGGCCTGGCGCCAGGGTGGAGGAAGGCAGCGCCATCGCCCGGGTGAGTGCGGTGGGGGCCGGCATGGCCTGCACAGCCGGCACCGCAGCCCGCATGTTCCGCGCCCTGGCCGACGCCGGCATCAACATCGAGATGATCGCCACCAGCGAGATCCGCACCAGCTGCGTCGTGCCCGAGGCCGACGGCATCCGGGCTCTGCAGGCGGTGCACACCGCCTTCGGCCTCGGCGGCAGCACCCAGCACCGGGCGGAGGGAACGGAAGCCCCCGTCTAGGTCCGGGCCCGGCGGTCCGTAGCGTGGCGGGCTGATCCCGCCCGACCTCAGCCGGTGATGTCCGTCCCCACCGCACCGCCCCTGGCCCGAGGCCCGCTGCGCGGCCTGCTGCTGCGCGCCATCCTGCTGGGCTCGCTACCGGCCTTGGTTCTGTTGATCCCCCTGGGCGGCTGCGCCGCCGCCGACAAGGCGCGCCAGGGTCTGGACAGCGCCAGCACCCCCAACGGCACGCCGGCGGCCGCCATCACCGGCTCTGCCCCCGCGGCAACCAGCGGCGCCTCCCCGGTTCCAGGCGTCGGCGCCGGAAGCCAACCGATCGAAGAGGGGCCCGCCCTGCCCAGCGATCCGAGCCTGCCCCGCAGTGCCGACGGCCGCCATTACCCGCTGCTGCCCCGGCGCCCGGAAGAGCTGGCCACCCTGCTGTCGGGCCTGGAGCAGGCCCTGCGGGATCCGGCCACCGCCGAGGCCGACTTGCCCCGCCTGGCCCACCAGCAACAGGTGATCTACCGGGTGCTGGCCCACCGCCAGGAGCTGGCCGCCGAAGTACGCCGCCGGCTGCCGCCCCGCTGGCAGCCGGTGGCCGACCAACACCTGGCGGCCCGCCGTGCCTTCGTCGCCATGCACCGCGGCCAGCGGCGATCAACGATGCTGCCGGCCTGGCGGATCATCCCGCCGGAACCGGCCGAGAACCTGCTGGCGCTCTACCGCAGCGCCAGTGCCGAGACGGGCATCCCCTGGGAGGTGCTGGCGGCGGTCAACCTGGTGGAAAGCGGCATGGGCCGGATCGATGGGGTGTCGGTGGCGGACGCCCATGGGCCGATGCAGTTTCTGCCCTCCACCTGGGCCGAGCCGGGCATCGGCAACGGCGGCGATATTCGCCGCCCGGCCGACGCCATCCCCGCCGCCGCCCGCTACCTGGTGCGGCGCGGCGGGCTGCGGGACCTGCGCCGCGGCCTCTGGGGCTACAACAACAGCCGCTACTACGGTGATGCCGTGCTCGCCTATGCGGCCCTGCTTAAGGCCGATCCGGCGGCCTATCGGGGGCTCTTCCACTGGGAGATCCACTACGCCTCAGCGGCCGGGGACCTGTGGTTGCCCGTGGGTTACCGGCAGTCGAAGCCAATTCCCGTGAGCCGCTACCTGCAGCAGGAACCGGCCAGCGCCCCACCACCGGGCTCCTCCGGCGAGTAGGCCCTCAGGGCTTGCCCACCAGCTTCTGGCGAAGCTGCTTGATGCGATCGCGCAGATTGGCGGCCTCCTCGAACTCCAGATTCTTCGCCGCCGCCTTCATCCGCTCCTCAAGCTGGCTGATCAACTCCGGCAGGGATTCGAGCGGCACCTGGTTCTGCTCGGCCTGCTCGCTGGCCTGCTCCAGCTGGTCGTCATTGAGGCGCCGGGAAACTTCCAGGAAGGCGAGGATCGCATTGCCGGCCCGCTTACCCGCCGGCGAGGGCGTGATGCCGTGTCTTTCGTTGTAGGCGTGCTGAATGGCGCGGCGGCGTTCGGTCTCGGAAATCGCCTTCGCCATCGAATCCGTCAGGTTGTCGGCGTAGAGGAGGGCTTTCCCCTCCACATGGCGGGCCGCCCGGCCGATCGTCTGGATCAGGGAGCGCTCGGCCCGCAGGAACCCCTCCTTGTCGGCATCAAGAATGGCCACCAGCGAAACCTCGGGCAGATCCAGCCCCTCACGCAACAGGTTGACACCGACGAGAACGTCGTATTCGCCGTTGCGCAAATCCTGGATGATCTCGATGCGCTCGATCGAATGGATTTCTGAGTGCAGATATCGAACCCGAACGCCATTCTCCGCCAGGTAGTCGGTGAGGTCCTCCGCCATCCGCTTGGTGAGGGTGGTGACGAGCACCCGTTCCCTCCGTTCCGCCCGCTCGCGAATCTCACCCAGCAGATCGTCCACCTGACCAGGGGTGGGCCGCACCTCCACGATGGGATCAAGCACGCCGGTGGGACGGATCACCTGCTCGACCACCTGCCCGTCGCTGCGTTTCAGCTCCCAGTCGCCGGGGGTGGCACTAACAAAGATGGTCTGGCGGGCCTTGGCCCAGAACTCCTCACCCTTGAGGGGACGATTATCGGCGGCACTGGGCAGACGGAAACCGTGCTCGATCAGCACCTGCTTGCGGCTCTGATCGCCGTTGTACATGGCCTGCAATTGGGAGCAGGTGACATGGCTTTCATCCACCACCAGCAGCCAGTCATCCGGGAAGTAATCGATCAGGCATTCGGGCGGGGTGCCCGCGGGGCGTCCGGCCAGATGGCGGGCGTAATTCTCAACGCCGTTGCAGTAGCCCACCTGCTCCAGCATTTCCAGGTCATAGGTGGTGCGCTGCTCCAGCCGCTGGGCCTCCAGTAGCCGGCCCTCCCCCTGAAGGCGATCCAAGCGGTCGCGCAGCTCGGCCCGGATCTCGCTGATCGCCGACTGCAACCGCTCCTTGGGGGTGACGAAGTGTTTGGCTGGATAGATATTGATGGTCTCCATGCTCTGGAGAATCTCGCCGCTGGTGGGATCCACATAGCGGATCGCCTCCACCTCATCCCCGAACAACTCAATGCGCACAAGGCGGTCTTCGTAGGCAGGGCCGATCTCGAGGACATCACCACGCACCCGGAAGCGCCCCCGGGAAATCTCGATGTCGTTGCGGGAATATTGGTTGTTGACCAGATCGCGCAAGGAAGCACGCAGATTCAGGGTTTCACCCACCTGAAAACGCACAGCCGCCTTGAGATATTCCGAGGGGATGCCAAGACCGTAAATGCAACTGATCGAGGCCACCACGATCACATCCTTGCGCTCGAACAACGAGCGGGTGGCGGAGTGGCGCAACATGTCGATCTCCTCATTGATCGACGCGGTCTTGGCGATATAGGTGTCCGAGACCGGCACATAAGCCTCGGGCTGGTAGTAGTCGTAGTAAGAGATGAAATACTCAACGGCATTGTTCGGGAAAAACTCCCGCAACTCATTGCAGAGCTGGGCCGCCAGGGTCTTGTTGTGGGCGAGCACCAGGGTGGGTCGGCCGGTGCGGGCGATCACATTGGCGATCGAGAAGGTTTTGCCGGTGCCGGTGGCACCAAGCAGGGTCTGAAAGCGCTCGCCGCCATCGACCCCGGCCACAAGGGCCTCGATGGCGGCGGGCTGGTCACCCTTGGGCTCGTAGGGAGCGTGAAGCTGGAACGGCATCGGCCCATTCTGGGCCCAGACCTCAGGCGACGGGGGTGCCGGTGATCAGCATCATCGCCCGGGTGAGGGGCACCTCGAGGCCGAGGAAGCGCAGCAGACCCCAGCTCAGGACGCTGTAGACCAGCGCGCCGAGGATGGCGCTGACAAGGCCGTTCTTGAGGCGGAAACCAGTGATCAGCCAGGCCGCCAGGCCGAACAGGACGATGGTGATCAGCCAGTTGAACAGGAAATTGACCGGACCGATCAGACCCCCCAGGGAGGTGATCGCCCAGAACGGAGCCAGCAGGAACTTCAGCGGCAAGACGAGCAGGGTGTTGAGGAGACCGATCACGAGTGCCGCCAGCAGCGCGATCGGGAAACTCTCCATCTCCACCCCAAGGGGCAGCTTGCCGACAATCAGAAGCACGATGGCCCGGATCGGCCATTGCAGCAGCCACACAAGCGAGGCGACCATAGTTGTTGAATCTGTTCAACCGACAAACTAGGCAGCCTGCCTGCGCCGGACAACACTCCTGACGCAGGATGGGTCAGCGGTGAGCAGATTTCAGCTTCGGCAACCATCAGTGGCGGACAGTGCTGGCGACGGGGATGGCGGCCCGCAGGCCCCTCACCACGGCCAGCATGGCCAATTCGTCGTCGAGACGGTTCACGGCCGAGCCCACGCCCACACCGCTGGCACCGGCGGCCAGGGCCAGGGGCACGGTGACGGCGGAAAGGCCGGAGGCGCACAGCACGGGCACCTCCGGCAGGCCAGCGGCCACCAGGGCACCGCTGATGGCATGGGCGGCGGCCAGGGTGGGTGCCGCCTTCTCGATCAGCCCCAGGGCTCCGGGGCTGAACGGCCGGGCACTGGTGCCGCCTTCCGTCTGGATCAGGTCGGCGCCGGCAGCCACCAGATCCACGGCCAGCTGCTCCTGCTGGTCAAGGGGGAGCCCATGGGGCACCGTCACCGAAAGGACGGTGCCGGGCAGCAGCGCCCTGGTCCGGCGGGTGAGCTCGATCACCTCGGCGGCTTCAAAGACGCGGCCCTCGGCATAGAAGGTATCGAAGTTACCGATCTCCACCATGGCCGCGCCGGCGGCGACCGCAGCGGGGAACAGTTCAGGCTCCACCGCCGAGACGCAGATCGGCAGGTTGGGGCAGGCCTCCGCCACCAGCCGCACCAGGGCAGGATCACAGGCCAGGTCGATCAGGTCGCCACCACCGGCGGCGGCGGCCCGGGCGATCCGCGCGACGGCGACCGCATCGAAGTTGGCGAGGCCGGCGATCACCTTGAGCAGACGGCGCCCCTCGATCGCATGCTGCAGGGCGGTGGGCAGGCTGGAGAGACGCGACATCGTCAACGGTCGAGGGTCTGGCCGTGATTCTCCCATCCGAAGCCACGGGCACGGCGGCGCCCTGGAGCCGCGATCACTTGCGGCTGCACCGGCTGCTGAAGCGCCACCCGGCCCTGCTGCCCGGCGGCGCCAGGCTGCTGCTGGCGGTTTCCGGTGGCCAGGACTCGATGGCCCTGACCGGCCTGCTGCGGGATCTGCGGCGGCTGCACGGCTGGCAACTGCTGCTCTGGCATGGCGACCACGGCTGGAGGCAGGAGGCCCCGGACCAGGCCATGGCCCTGGCCGCCTGGGCCGGAGCCCAGCAGCTGCCGCTGCTCGGGGAGCGGGCCGAAGCCGGTGAGGCGGAAGGCGAAAGCCTCGCCCGCGACTGGCGTTACCGCCGGTTGGAAGCGGCGGCGCTCACCCACGGCTGCAGCCACGTGCTGACGGGCCACACCGCCACCGATCGCGCCGAGACCATGCTGCTCAACCTGGCCCGCGGCAGCCATCGCCGCGGCCTGGCCAGCCTGCGGGCCAGCCGCCCGCTGCACCCGGCCAGCGCTTCAGAACCGTCACCACCCCAGCTGGTACGCCCCCTGCTGATCTTCGATCGCGACGACACGGCCCGGATCTGCCGGCAGGCAGGCCTGCCGGTCTGGGAGGACAGCAGCAACCTGGATCGACGCCTTGCCCGCAACCGGCTCCGCGCCGAGGTCCTGCCCGTGCTGGAGGCCCTGCATCCGGGCGCGGCGCGGCGCATCAGCGCCCAGGCCGGACGCCTGGAGGAGGAGCAGGCCCAGGAGGAAGAACTGCTGGAGCTGGCCCTGGCGGGGATCGGCAGCGGCGATGAGGGCCCAGGACCAGGACTGGCACGACAGGCTCTGCTGGCCCTGTCCGGCGCCAACCAGAGGCGGCTGCTACAGCACTGGCTGCAGGCCAACAGCGGGCGGACCCTGGCGGCCGAGCCCCTGGCCGCCCTGCTGGCGAGGCTGCCCCTGGATCGGGGGAACGGGACACTGGATCTGGGCGGAGGTTGGCGGATCCACTGGGATCGCCGCACACTGAGGCTGCTTCACCCGGATCAGGCCCATGATTGAGTCGATCGGCCCGCAGGATGCGGCGGACCGCGACCTGGAAGAACGCTATCGGACCCTTGAGGAGGCCTATGCCGCCCAGCACTGGTCGCATGTGATCCGCCTGGGCGAGACCCTGCTCGGCTCCCTGAAAGGCACCAAGGGGCTGGCCTTCGAGCTGCGACCACGCACCCAGGTGCTGATCGCCCATGCCTACCTCTATGGACTCAACGACCGCGATGCGGCCGAAGACCTCTATGGCGCGGTGATTTCCAGCCGTTGTGACCCAGCGCTGCGCCAGATCGCCGCCGAGGGGCTGAAGGCCTGCAACCGGCCGCTCCAGGGCCAGGGCAGAGCTCAGGATCCGGGGGCCCAGACCCAGGGCTCAGAAGCACAGCCCTCGCCGGCCCTGCAGGCGCCGCAACCAGAGCCTCAACTTGATCCGCAGTCGTACGGAGAGCCACAATCGACAACAGCCACTCCCATGCCGCCGTCCGAGCCGACACCAGTGACGACAGCTGGGACGGCCGCGGGATCCACTCCGGCCATGCCCTGGCTGGCGCAGGCGGCCGCAGTCCAGCTCCCCGGATCGCCGCCGGCAGGCGGGTCGAACCCAGGCGATGCACCGTGGCTGAGCAGCCCAACCGCAGCTACAGCGGCCCCGGAAAAACTGATCCCTGAGGTCATCGAGGAGCCCGAGCTGATCGAGGTTCACCAGGCCGACCCGGCCCTGGCGGACCGGGTCGATCTGGCGATCGCGGCCCCAGATCCGCAGCTACCGCCCGCTCCGGAGTCCGGAGGCCAATTCCTGACCCTGGAGCGGCGGCTGGCCAAGCGCCCGCCGACTGAGACAGGATCGCTGGCAGGGCCTCAGGCGTGGACGGGCTCCTCCCAGACGATGCTGGAGACCGGAGCGATCGCCGTTGCCGACCCGCTCCTGGTTGTCGACGCCCCCATGGCGGGGGCGATCGGAAAGCTGGATGGAATGGACCCGGAGGCCAGCGGCGGAGATCCTTCCTGGCCCAATCCCCTCGATCTGGACAGCCTGCCCTCCCTGGGCAATCCGATCGACGACCCGGATGCCGATCTAGCCAGCGGCCTGCTCCGGGTCGTGATCCGCTGAGTTCAGCCGGCGGGCGCCGCGGAGCGGCGACGCCGGGTGCGGCCGGCGGGTTCGGGCTCTTCGGGCGCGGCAGCCACCACGGCCGCCGGGGCGGCTGCCGTGGTGGCGCCGACCAGCTGGCGCTGGGGAACCGGCGCGGCGGCAGGCTGGCCATGGCGCTGGAGGTCGCCGCGGCCCCCATCGCGCCCGCCACCATCACGGCCGCCGCCGTCGCGGCCCCCACCATCGCGGCGCCCTCGGGGAGCCGGACGGGTGTCGGGCTCAGCATCGGCACGACCCTTGTAGGCGGGGGTGCCGGCCGGGGCAGGCTGCACCAGGCAGATGATCAGCGGGTCGACCTGGAGTTCGCGCCGGAGGCGGCGCTGCAGACCCACTTCCACCTCGCGCTGCACCCCCACCCAGTCAACGTCGGGGGCCTTGCCACCGGTGTTGCGGGCAAGCTGGTTCCAGCGGTTCTCAAGCACCCAGCCGATTTCCCGCTCGGCCCAGATCGAAAGCTTGCGGGGATCCGCCGTCGTGACCACCCCCCGCAGGTTGACCCGCGGCGGAGCCGCCATCACGCCATCGGTGGTGATCACCGCCAGCAGGGTGATCACACCATCCTCGGCCAGCTGTTGACGTTCCTTGAGCACCCGGGCATCGACGATGCCATTGCGGGAGGCATCGAGCAGCTCGATGCCGGCCTTCACAGGCTCGCCCTTGCGAATGGAATCAGGGGTGAGCTCGACAACGTCGCCGTTGTCAATAATCAGGGTGTGATCGGCGGGAATGCCCATCGACTGGGCCGTGCGCGAGTGCGCAACGAGCATGCGGTGCTCGCCATGCACAGGCACGAAGAACTTGGGCCGGGTGAGCGCCAGCATCAGCTTTTCGTCTTCCTGGGAGCCATGACCGGAGACGTGGATGCCCTCGCCCTTGCCATAAACCACCTTCGCCCCGAGCATCATCAGCCGGTCGATGGTGTTGACCACTGAGATCGTATTCCCCGGAATCGGGCTGGCCGAGAAGATGATGGTATCGGTGGATTTGACCTGCACCTGGGGGTGATCGCCACGGGAGATGCGGCTGAGAGCGGCCAGCGGTTCTCCCTGGCTGCCTGTCATCAACAGCAGGGTTTCGCGATCGGGAAGATCGCGGATCTGCTTGATCGGCACAAACAGGTCGTCGGGACAACGCATATAGCCGAGTTCCCGGGCCTTGGCGATCACGTTGAGCATCGAGCGACCCAGCAGGCCCACCTTGCGACCGTGCTTCATCGCCAGCTCAAGGATCATCGAAACCCGATGCACCGAGCTGGCAAAGGTGGTGACAATCACGCGACCATCAGCATTGGCGATGTGGCGATCAAGGTTGGGAAACACGGCCCGCTCCGGGGGCGTGAAGCCGGGGAGTTCAGCGTTGGTGGAATCACTGAAGAGGCAGAGCACACCCTGCTCGCCGTAGTGGGCCATGCGCTGGATGTCGAAATATTCGCCATCGACAGGGGTGTGATCGAACTTGAAATCACCGGTGAACACCACCACGCCGACGGGGGTAGTGATCGCCAGGGAGAAGCTATCCGCAATGGAGTGGGTGTTGCGGATGAACTCCACTTTGAAACTCTGGCCCACCGTCACCACATCTCGCGGAGAGACGGTTTTGATGGTGGTGCGATCGGTGACCCCAGCCTCCTCCATCTTGCCCTGCAACATCGACATCGCCAGCCGGGGGCCATAGATGACCGGAATCTGGAAGTTTTTGAGGTGGTGTGGAATGCCGCCGATATGGTCTTCATGACCATGGGTGACGATCATGCCACGGATTCGCTTCTGATTCTCCCGCAGATAGCTGGTATCAGGTAGCACCACATTGACGCCATGCATGCCATCGCTGGGGAAGGCGAGGCCGGCATCCACCAGCATCAGATCATCGCCATATTCAAAAACGCAGGTATTTTTACCGATCTCATGGAGCCCCCCGAGCGGGATGACCCGCAGGGTTGGGCGGCTGGCCTGCTGGCCTGCGGGAGTTTTGGAACCGTTATGTCCGTTGTGACTTGCCATGAAGGGGAACAGAGGATGTGTCGTTGTCGCGGAGCGTGGATCTGAAGCTGGACATGAGCCTTGGCGTCAGGTGGGACGCAGGGCAGCAAGAATCGAGGAAAGCCTTTGGCGCACGTCGCTGTCAGCGGGAAGAAGAGGAAGACGGGGAGCACCCACCGGCCAGCCGCTGATCTCCAAAGCGGCCTTCACTGGAATCGGGTTGGTGGTGCAGAACAGGGCCTTGAACAGGGGCAGCAGCCGGTCGTGATGGGCCAGGGCGGTGGTGGTGTCGCCGGTGAGAAAGGCCTGAACCAGGGCCTGCAGCTGGGGCCCGACCAGGTGGCTGGCGACGCTCACCACACCGACAGCGCCGACAGCGAGCATCGGCAGCAGCAGGCCGTCATCGCCGCTGTAGATCGCCAGGCGATCGCCGCAGAGGGCCCGCAGCTGGCTGACCTCCTCTGTGGTGCCGCTGGCGGCCTTGAAGCTGACCACATTGGACAGGTCGAGCAGCCGGGCGGTGGTGTCCGGCGCCAGGCTGCAACCGGTGCGGCCAGGAATGTTGTAAAGCATCAGCGGCAGCTCGGGGGCCGCTGCCGCCACCGCCCGGAAATGGGCCTCGAGACCGTCCTGGGGCGGTTTGTTGTAATAGGGCACCACCACCAGAGCCCCATCAGCACCGAGGGCCGCGGCCTCCTGGGTGGCTTCGACGGCTTCGGCGGTGCAGTTGCTGCCGCTGCCCGCCAGCAGATGGGCCCGGCCACCCACCGCTTCCTTGACGGCGGCGAAGAACTGGTGTTGCTCCTCCCAGCTGAGGGTGGGTGACTCACCGGTGGTCCCGCAGAGCACCAGGCCATCTGAGCCATTGGCGACCAGGTGTTCGGCAAGGCGGGCCGCCAGGGCCAGATCCACCGAGCCATCGGCGGCGAAGGGGGTGACCATGGCAGTGAGCACCCGGCCGAAGGGCACTAGAGCGGAGCTGCTCATGCCGCACCTCCGGCACCAGCCAGCAGCAGCTCGGCGATCTGAATGGCGTTGAGCGCCGCGCCCTTGCGGATCTGATCACCGCAGAGCCAGAGCTCGAGGGCGTTGGGTTCGCTCAGATCCTGGCGAAGGCGGCCGACGGCCACCGGGTCGCGACCGGTCACATCGGTGGGCATCGGGAAGCGGTTGGCGTTGAAATCTTCGATCAGCTCGACCCCGGGCGCCACCGCCAGCAGCTGCCGGGCCTCCTCCACCGGGAACGGCTCGTGGAATTCAATGTTGACGGCCTCGGAATGGGCCCGCAGCACCGGTACCCGCACACAGGTCGCCGAGAGGCGCAGCTCGGGAAGCTGCATGATCTTGCGGGTTTCGTTAAGCATCTTCAGCTCCTCCTCGCAGTAACCGCTGGCCTGCAGCGGAGAGTTGTGCAAAAAGAGGTTGAAGGCCAGGGAATGGGGCAGCACCTCGCTGACCGGCTCACCACCGGCGAGCACGGTGCGGCTGAGGCTGCGCAGTTCCTCCATGGCGCGGGCCCCGGCGCCGCTGGCCGACTGATAGGTGCTCACCACCACGCGCCGCATCGGGCGGCGGGCCTGCAGCGGCGCCAGGGCGAGGGTGAGCAGGATCGTGGTGCAGTTGGGGTTGGCAATGATCCCCTGGTGCTCAAAGGCGGCGGTGGGGTTCACCTCGGGCACCACCAGGGGCACCGCGGAGTCCATGCGGAAGGCGCTGGAGTTGTCGATCACCACCGCCCCTGCCCGCACCGCCACCGGCGCCCACTGCCTGGAAACCGACCCTCCTGCCGAGGCCAGCACCAGATCGAGGTCCTCGAAGGCCTGATCGCTGACAGGCTGCACCGTCAGCGGACGGCCCTGCCAATCCAGCGTCTGACCGGCGGAACGGGCCGACGCCAGGGGGACAAGATCGGCCACCGGGAAGCGGCGCTCAGCCAGCAGGCCGAGCAGCTCCTGGCCCACGGCTCCGGTGGCACCGAGTATGCCGACGCGCAGGGGGCGCTGGGGCAGCAGGCGGGGCGAACTGGTCGGGGCGACTTGGGCGATCAACGGAGAAAAGGAGGAATGGCTCTGGGGATGGAACGCTGGGCAGTCCTGGGGTTCAGAACATTGAGCCCGGGTCCCTGGGGACCTGTGGCTGATAGAACCTGCCTTAAAACCTGCACCCCAACGTGGGGCACGGATCTCAGGGGCAGGCCTGAGTCTTCGATTTGGGATATAGCCGCGTCTTGCGTCCCAGACACAATACGTGCCTGGGGGACGGTTCCGCCACTTTCTAGGATCGGGGATCGATCACCCTTACGGCCCCTGACATGAGTCCTGCCGCCAAGACATCCGCGCAGAAGGCCGCGACCCAGTCCCCGCAACAGACCGCACCACAGACCGCGAAGAACGCCGGCGGCGGCCTGAAGATCAGCACCAGCCCCCGGCCCGGCAGCCGCCTGGCCCTGGAGGTGGCGGTCCCCGCCGGCCGTTGCCAGGCCAGCTACGACTCCGCCCTCGCCAAGCTCAGCAGCAGCGTCAAACTGCCGGGCTTCCGCAAGGGGAAGGTGCCGCGCCCAGTGCTGCTGCAGCAGATCGGCCCCCAGAGGATCCGGGCCACCGCCCTTGAGGATCTGGTGGACAGCGTCTTCCGCGATGCCCTGCGGCAGGAGGAGATTCCCGCCATCGGCCGTCCAGAACTGAACGAAAGCTTCGAGACCGTGCTTGAGCGCTTCGAGCCCGGCAACGACCTCCACTTCACCCTTGAACTGGATGTGGAGCCCACCCCCAGCCTCAAGGCCACCAAGGGGCTCAAAGCCGAAGCAGAACCGGTGAGCTACGACGCCGCCAGGGTGGATGAGCTGCTGGAGCAATCCCGTCGCCAGCTGGCGGCCCTGGTGCCAGTGGAGGATCGGGCCGCCGCCGCCGGGGATGTGGCCCGGGTGGCCTTCAGTGGCACCTTCAGCGACAGCGGCGAGGCGATCGAAGGCGGCAGCAGCGACGGCATGGACGTCGAGCTGGAGGAGGGGCGGATGATCCCCGGCTTTGTCGAAGGGATCATCGGCATGAAAGTGGGCGACTCCCAGACAGTCAGCTGCACTTTCCCCGACTCGTACCCGCAGCAGGACGCCGCAGGGCGGGCTGCCAGCTTCGCGATCACCCTGGAGGGCCTCAAGAGCCGGGAACTGCCCGCCCTCGACGACGCCTTCGCCCAGCAGGCCAGCGACAAGCAGACCCTGGCCGAACTGCGTGCCGACCTGGAGGAACGACTCCGTCAGGACGCGGAGCAGCGCCATCGCAACAACCGTCAGGAGGGCCTGATCAAGGCCCTGGTGGAGCAGCTGGAGGTGGAACTGCCCGAAACCCTGGTGCAGGCGGAGGTCCGCTCGCTGATCGAACAGACCGCCGGCCAGATCGCCCAGCAGGGCATGGACGTCAAGAAACTGTTCACCCCCGACCTGGTGCGCAGCCTGATGGACACCTCCAGGCCCGAGGCGGAGGAGCGCCTGCGCCGCAGTCTCGCCCTCAAGGCCCTGGCGGCCGCCGAAACGATCACCGTGGCCGAGGAGGCGATTGAAGCCAAGCTGCTGGAAGTGAGCCGCGGCCTCAGCGACACCGCTCGCATCGACCGGGAGCGGCTGCGGGAGGCCGTAGCCGACGACCTGCTGCGGGAGGCGCTGCTCGCCTGGCTGGAGGACAACAGCACCATCACCGAAAAGGAAGCAGCCGCCGACGCCAAGGTGGACGCCTGAGCAGCGACCCTGGTCGCAACCGCCCCCGCAGCAACGGGGCGGTTGCGACCCCGATCCCCATAGATTGAATCCAGTCCCCCCTTGCCGCCCCGCCTCCGCGTGATCGACGCCAACGCCGCCAGAGCCAACGCGATGCTCACCGCGACCAGCGGGCCGGGGGGCATGCTGCCGCACCCGGTGCACAGCCACTGGAGCGGGCCCCATCCCTGGAATGCAATCGCCGGGCCGGTGGCCCCCACCGCCAGCCCCGGGGTGCTCCCCACCGTGGTCGAACAGTCCGGTCGGGGCGACCGGGCCTTCGACATCTATTCCAGGCTGTTGCGGGAGCGCATCATCTTCCTGGGCACCGGCATCGACGATCAAGTGGCCGACTCCCTGGTAGCTCAGCTGCTGTTCCTCGAAGCGGAGGACCCGGAGAAGGACATCCAGATCTACATCAACTCCCCCGGGGGGTCTGTGACCGCCGGCCTGGCCATCTACGACACCATGCAGCAGGTCGCCCCCGACGTGGTGACCATTTGCTACGGCCTGGCGGCGAGCATGGGAGCGTTCCTGCTTTCGGGGGGCACCAGGGGCAAGCGCCTGGCCCTACCCAACGCCCGAATCATGATCCACCAACCCCTCGGCGGGGCCCAGGGCCAAGCGGTGGACATCGAGATCCAGGCCCGCGAGATCCTCTTCCTGAAGGACACCCTCAATGGCCTGATGGCCGAGCACACCGGTCAGCCGCTCGAACGGATCGCTGAAGATACTGACCGCGACTACTTCCTTTCCCCGCCGGAGGCGGTTGAATACGGTTTGATCGATCGGGTGGTCGACGACTCCGCGGCCACCGGCCCCGGCTGATCTCCCCCACGGACCATCGGCGCAGGATCGGGGCCCTGCTTCGCTTCCATCGCCCCGATCGTTAAGGACGGCTGACGAACCACCCATTCGGACCGATCCTGTCAGAGGGCCCCCGCGGCCCGCTGATCCGGCCTCCCCGCTCCCTGTTGCCCGTCGCTGAATGGCCAAGTTCGACGCTCACCTGAAGTGCTCCTTCTGCGGCAAGTCGCAGGAACAGGTGCGCAAGCTGATCGCCGGTCCTGGCGTCTACATCTGCGACGAATGCATCGATCTCTGCAACGAGATCCTCGATGAGGAGCTGGTGGATCACCAGAGCGGCTCGGGCGGACGCCACAACCAGGAGAATTCCCGCCAGAAGGCCCCCCCGAAAAAAACCGCCAAACCAGCACCGACCCTGGCCTCGATTCCCAAGCCCCAGCAGATCAAGGGCTTCCTGGATCAGCAGGTGGTGGGCCAGGAGGAGGCCAAAAGAGTTCTTTCGGTGGCGGTTTACAACCACTACAAACGCCTGGCCTGGCAGGGCGATGGCAAGGGGGAAACCGACCAGACGGCCACCCGGCTGCACAAGTCGAACATCCTGCTGATTGGTCCCACCGGCTGCGGCAAGACCCTGCTGGCCCAGTCCCTGGCTGAGATGCTGGATGTGCCGTTCGCCGTCGCCGACGCCACCACCCTCACCGAAGCCGGCTATGTGGGCGAGGACGTGGAGAACATCCTGCTCCGATTGCTGCAGAAAGCCGACCTGGATGTGGAGCAGGCCCAGCGCGGCATCATCTACATCGATGAGATCGACAAGATCGCCCGCAAAAGCGAAAACCCCTCGATCACCCGTGATGTTTCCGGCGAAGGCGTGCAGCAGGCACTGCTGAAGATGCTGGAGGGCACCGTGGCCAACGTGCCCCCCCAGGGCGGCCGCAAGCACCCTTACCAGGACTGCATCCAGATCGACACCAGTCAGATTCTGTTCATCTGCGGCGGCGCCTTCGTCGGCCTGGAGGATGTGGTGCAGAAGCGGATGGGCCGCAACGCCATCGGCTTCCTGCCCGCCGACGGCCACAGCCGGCCCCGCAGCGGCAAGGATCGCCACTCCGCTGAAGTGATGCGCCACCTGGAGCCGGAAGACCTGGTGCGTTACGGGCTGATTCCCGAATTCATCGGCCGTCTGCCCGTCAGCGCCGTGCTGGAGCCGCTCGACGCCCACGCCCTTGAAGCCATCCTCACCGAACCGCGCGATGCCCTGGTCAAGCAGTTCCAGACCCTGCTGAGCATGGACAACGTGCGCCTCGATTTCGAACCCGGCGCCGTCGAGGCGATCGCCGCCGAAGCCCACCGCCGCAAAACCGGCGCCCGGGCCCTGCGCGGCATCGTTGAAGAGCTGATGCTTGATCTGATGTACGACCTGCCCTCCCGCCGGGACATCAAGAGCTTCACGATCACCCGCGACCTGGTGGAGCAACGCAGCCGCGCCAAGGTGGTCAAACATCCCAGCGCCAGCGTCGAGACCCTCGACAGCCAGGCCTCCGCCTGAGCTGAGGTCTTCCGCCCGGAACTGTCGGGCAATCCCCACCGCCGGGCCGGTCCGGGGGTCTGCCTGTGGCGCGAAGCTGATTTCCTTCCTCGCTCGCCAGCCTTGGCCGCCGCCGACCATCTGCAGGCCCCCAGGCAACACGGCCTGTTCATGCACCACGGCATCGACCTGGGCGACGGCACCGTGGCGCACTACCTGGAAGGCCGGGAGATCCTGCGCAGTCCCCTGGCGGAGTTCAGCCGCGACCAACCGATCAGCACGGTGAGCTACGCCGAGGGCACCACCTCGCCGCCGGGCCTGACCCTGCGGCGGGCCATGGGCCGCCTGGGGGAACAGCGCTACAACCTGCTCTTCAACAACTGCGAGCACTTCGCCCACTGGTGCAAGACCGGCCGGCACCGCAGTGCCCAGGTGGAGGACTGGCTGCACACCGGCAGTGTCAGCGCCCTGGCCCTGGGCCAGTTCGTGCCCGCCGCCCTGATCACCGGTATCAAGATGCTGCTCCGCCAGGGCATCAACCTGGACCCCCAGCAAGTCGACAGGGGAAGGGAGCTGGCCCTGCGCTCGATCGAACAACTCGACGGTCTCAGACAGCGCCTGCAGCAGCGACTGGAGGAGGAACTGGGGCGGGCCGAACTGCGCTGGGGTGGCGACGGCGCCCAGGGCACCGATCAGTTCCAGCAGCTGCGCATGGCGGCCCAGAAGCTCGCCGACCAGCTCAGCGAAGTGGAGGAGATGGAGGAGAAGCTCGAGCGACTGCTGAAGCCGGGAGGGGGCCGGTAGGCTGGTTCCCCTGGCGGCGTCCAACCAGGGCCGGCCACAAGCGTCCGCCGATCCACCCCCCGCGTGATGGGCCAGGCCTACCAACCTCTGCATCACAAATATCGGCCGCAGCGGTTCGACCAACTGGTGGGTCAGGAGGCCATCGCCACCACCCTGGGGAATGCCCTGCGCCAGAACCGGATCGCTCCGGCCTATCTGTTCAGCGGTCCCCGGGGGACCGGCAAGACCTCCAGTGCCCGCATCCTGGCCCGTTCGCTCAACTGCATCGCCAGCGAAGGCCCCACTCCCGAGCCCTGTGGCAGCTGCGAACTCTGCACAGCGATCGCCGCCGGCAACGCCCTCGATGTGATCGAGATCGACGCCGCCTCCAACACCGGGGTCGACAACATCAGGGAACTGATCGAACGCTCCCGCTTCGCACCGGTGCAGGCCCGCTGGAAGGTGTACGTGATCGACGAGTGCCACATGCTCTCGACCGCAGCCTTCAACGCCCTGCTCAAGACCCTGGAGGAGCCGCCGCCGCGGGTGGTGTTCGTGCTGGCCACCACCGATCCCCAGAGGGTGCTGCCCACAATCCTGTCCCGCTGTCAGCGCTTCGACTTCCGCCGCATCCCTCTGGAGGCCCTGGAGGGTCATCTGGGCTGGATCGCCACTGAGGAGCGCATCGGCATCACGCCGGAGGCCCTGCACGTGGTCGCCCAGCGCGCCCAGGGGGGCCTGCGCGATGCCGAAAGCCTGCTGGATCAGCTCAGCCTGCTGCCCGCCCCGATCGAAGCCACCGCTGTCTGGGAACTGCTGGGGGCCGTGCCGGAGCAGGAATTGCTGACCCTGGCGGAAGCGATGGCCACGGCCGAACCCCTGGCGGTCGTTGAAGGGTGCCGGCAGCTGCTGGAACGGGGCCGCGAGCCGGCTGCGGTGTTGCAGGGGCTGGCCAGCGTGCTCAGGGATCTGCTGCTGGCCGGCGTTGCGCCGGAGCGGCTCGAGCTGACCAGCGTGTCCCCCCAGTGGCGGCCCCAGCTGCCTGGCCTGGCCCGCAGCATCGGCAAGGCGCGGCTGCTGCAGTGGCAGGCCCAGCTCCGGGGCAGCGAACAGCAGCTGCGGCTGAGTGTCCAGCCCCGCCTCTGGCTCGAAGTGCTGCTGCTGGGCCTGCTGGCCGAGCCGGTGGCCGCCGCTGTCCCTGGCGCAGCAACGGGCGGCCCAACCACCAGGCCCGCGCCCCTTCCTGCTCCGGTGCCGGTGCCAGTACCGGTGCCCGCAGCAGCAGCACCAGCCGCCAGGCCCGTTGCGGAGCCGGCGGCAGTCCAGGCCAGCCCCGTCCGGTCGCCCATCCCGGCGGCATCCCAGCCGGTGGCCCAGGCTACGGCGATCAATCTGGCCGAGCTCTGGCAGCAGATTCTCACCGGCCTCAGCCTGCCCTCCACCCGCATGCTGCTGTCCCAGCAGGCCCAACTGGTGCGCCTTGATGAACAGCGGGCCGTGGTGCGGGTGGCCGGGACCTGGATGGCCATGGTGCAAAGTCGGCTGCCCCTGCTGGAACAGGCGGTGATCAAGGCGCTTGGGAGCCCCCGCCAGCTGGTGCTGGAGGCCGGCGGCGATCAACTGTCGCCCAGCGCGGGCCCACCGGCGGCGGCAGCCGCGCCGCCACCAGCGCCTGTCCCTGTAACGACACCAGTACCAGTGGCCACGGCAATGCCGGCGCCTGTGGTCCAGGCCATGCCGACACCCTCTGCCAGTGCCCCCCCCCAGGTGGCCACGACTCCGGCAAACGCCACAACAGAAAACAACGAACCGCAGCAACAGACGCCGGCCCCCGGCCCTAGCGCCGACACCACCAGGACGGCTACTGCAGCCCCGGCCCCAGCTACCGATCCTGGGAACCAGGCGCTGGATCAGAAGGCGAAGCGGCTGGCTGAGTTCTTCAACGGCGAGGTGATCACCGACTACGAAGGCGAGGTGGCCTGACTCGGCATGGCCCGACGAATCAAAGGCCAGGGCACGCCTGAGGAAACCCGATTCCAATGGGCACGGAAACCCCCTCAGCCATGAACAGCAATTGGCGGGAACTGGCGGATGTGATCAAAGGGCTGCTGACGGACAAGCAGTTTGAACAGGCGAAGATCAGGGTGGTTGATGGTCTGCAGAAGTTCGAAAATGAGCACGAGCTTCTCCAACTCGCCAGCGACACATTTCGCGGCCTGATGGAGCGCGAGCAATCGCTTTCATTCGCAAGACGATTCATCGCAAGCCAACCCGACCACTGGAACGGCTATGCAAGGGCAGCCGAGGATCTTGCGGCGCTGGATCGGCACGCTGAAGCGAAGGAAATCATTAATGCGGGCCTGCGAAAGCACCCCACTCAGATTAATCTGCTGGCGATTGCATCAGATATTCATCGGGCACTAGCCGAACCGGAACAGGCACTGATTCATGCGGAGTGCCTGATCAGCCACTATCCGCAGCCCTGGATTGGCTACGGCAGAGCCGCGAAAAGCCTGATCGCCTTGCAGCGCCCTGAAGAAGCGAAGGCAAGGCTTAGGGAAGGACTCGCACGCGCTCCCGAGCAGAGGGGACTCCAGCAGCTGCAACGCTATCTCGAACAGTCTGAAATCCTGCTGAGAACATACCCTTCTCTGGTCGCCAGACTGGAGACCTCCATTGAAGCCGCTCGACAGGCAACAGCAAACGCCACGACCGCGAACGATCCAGGCCAGGGCCACTCGCGCCGTTGCGCCGTTCTGATTCGCTGCCAGGAAGTGGGCGAGAGAGAAATGGCACTGCACATCCATCTTCAGGGGTGCTTTGAGCATGAGGATATTTACTTCGCCGTTGACTCCCTGTCAGCCCCGGAACATCTCCAGACGATCTCGGTGAGACGTTTCAAACAAACGACGGGCCTGGACTGGGCCATCGACAGGGCGGGATGGAAATTCGGAGATTTCTGCTTCTATGCCTGCCGGGAAGCCGGGCTCGACTACGAGCACTACCTTCTACTTGAAAACGACCTGTATTTTCACGGCAATTCCCTGCGCCTTCTGGCGGACTCGATACAACATTGCGACTCCGACCTGGTCGCGTCAAAATTTGGGCTGCGTGATTACGACTGGGCCTGGACAAGAAAGATGGAGGAAGCTTATCCAGATATTGGCAATATTTATGGATGCATGTTTGGCGTCATCAGGCTAAGCAAGCGCGCTATCGGCCATCTCTATCGCCAAAGGATGGCCGCCTTCCACGAATATGCATGCAGAGGAGTCGTCGACAAGCTCAACAATCACTTTCCCAATGACGAGTCCTTTGTCTGCACCATTCTCGCCCACTCCGCCGGATTCACCTGTGATCCCATAAATCCAGGTTTTCTGGACACGGCCTATGGCTTCAATTCCATTCTTCATCCTGCAGGCTTCCAATCCGACAGCATTCTGCATCGCTACGTGTTCAGCGAGCACGAATTTATCAGCAGCCTCCAGCGATTTCTCTCAGTGCCCAACACGGCCAAGCGGCGAGCCCGGCTTCCCCAAAACCTGATTGATGCCATTGAGATCAATATCGGCAACAGATCAGCCCTACGATTAATCGTCCAGGTGGTGCATCAGCTAGAGACAATCACCCCTGCACATCGCGAGTTTTTCCTGAGTCTGTTGCAAGTGCTAGAGCCTTTCACATCAACAGGTGAATTTGAACACACGTTCAGGCAGATCAAGCCCTCCCGATCCTGCACCATCAGCCAGATCAAGGGATTGACCGTTGAAGCCAAAGCCACCCGGATCGCTCGCTCAAGCGACTTCGACATCGAAGCGCCGCTGCCGATCAACTCCCGGATTCTGCCCTACCTGGGTCTGCCCTTTTGTCTCGAGGACAATGTCCTTTACAGCACGCTATCGAATCCAGGAATCATTGACCGCCCGTTTTTATACATGGCCCAGCGGGAGCAGGCCTCTTTTCTGATCCAACAGAGCTTCGACAACCTGACAATCGACAACATCGACCAAGAGCAGCTGATTTTTGTCTTCAGCATGGGCCGATGTGGATCGACCCTGATTTCCAATTTACTGCGTCACTGTGGTGTTAAGTCAGTGGCTGAATGCGACGCCTTCATGAAGGCCGACAACGATGAGGCAATCCTGAAAATCATATCCCAATTCACAAGCTTAGCCCCCTACGAAGGTTCGACGATAGCCTTCAAATTCCGAGGGGCCACCTGCCGGCATATCGAGCTGTATCTGCGCCTGTTCCCCAGAGCTCATTTTCTGTTCGCCTATCGCAGTCCCGCGACCTGGGCAAAATCAAATTCGGCTAAGTTTCGCTGGAACGCAATGCGAATGCACGCCAACTACCTGGCGGCCCACCACTGCATGGCGCAAATCAGAGCGGCGCACGTATCCAAAGCTTTTCTTTACTATGACAATGTCAAAATCTGGCCAGCACTGCTCTATCAGCAGCCTTTCGTGAGCCCATCGATCAACAGAACCAGCTTGATGGATGCACTTCTGCACGAACTCAGCATCGATTCCCAGCATGGCTACATCGACAGGGGCCCCGAGGGCTACGCCGACACCGATGTGAAGGAATTTCTGGCCATGGAGCTGCCCGCTTTTTCATGAGAGGGTCTGATTGAGACGACCTCCCTCCTGACAACCGGCTTCAGGCCTGACCGACCTCGGTGGCCAGTTCCGCGTCTCCGCCATCATCGACACCGTCCAGGCGGTCGTCCAGGGAGCCCTCCTCGGAGCCCAGGTGCAACGTCTTGGCCCAGACCAGCCGTTTCGGCAACAGGGCCATCTTCAGGGTGACCCAGGGAATCACGACGAACCAGTGGCCCAGGTAGGCGATCAGCAGCCCGACGCTGAGGGGATTGATTGCAGGCAGCAGCGGCCCCTCGCTGGGTCGGCGACAACCGCTGATCACCGCCATACCGGACAGAGCGAGGGCCACGATCGAAAAAGGCCAGATCGTGGGCAACGTGCCGGTCAAAAGCGAACCGAGCAGGTCGGCGGCGGCCATCACCGGCAAGGCGTACTGGAGCAGGAAGAAACTGGCGAGGTCGAGCTTCTGACGGAAGGACAACCGGCCCGAAAGCAGGGCAGGCCAGTAATCGAAGAAACGCTGCAAGCCACCTTCGGCCCAGCGCTGACGCTGGCGCCAAAGGGCCGCCAGGGTCAGCACCGCCTCCTCCTGCACCGGCGGGTCCCAGATCAGCCCGATCGGTTGACCGGCCAGCAGCAGCCGGAAGCTGAGATCGAGGTCATCGGTGACGGTGTCCTCGTTGAAGCCGCCGGAAGCCTGCACCGCATCCCGACGCAGCAGCTGGCCGTTCCCCCGCAGCTCGGCCACTCCGCCGACGGCAAGCCGCCCCTGCTGGATCACCGCATCGAGGGCCATTTCCATCGCCTGGGCCCTGGTGAGCAGATTGTGGTCGCTGTTGACCACGGCCTTGCGCAACTGCACCGCCGACCAACCGCCCGCTTCTGCCGTGGGGATCAGGCGCTCCAGCACATCTTCCTGAAGATCGGCGTCAGCATCCAGGACGAGTAGCCAACGGCCCTGCAACTGCTGCATCACCAGATTCAAGGCGCCCGACTTGCCACCGCCGGCATCCCGGGGCCGACGCAGCACCTGCAGCAGGGGGAACCTGGCCAGCAGTTCCGTCAACCGCTCGGGAGTGCGATCCTCACTGCCGTCATCGATCACCCAGAGGCGCAGCCGTCCCTCGGGGTAGCGAAGGCGAGCCAGGCGCTCCACCAGCCGACCGATCACCGCCTCCTCATCACGGGCTGCCACGACCACATCCACGGCGGGCAGCCCGGCGGCCGCCATAGCCGGCGGCAGCGCCCCGGGGTCCGCCTCCGGAGTCGGGGTGGAACGGCGCAGGGGCTGCAGGATCACGGCATGGAGGCTGTACCCCCCCAGCAACAAAGCCAGGCTGATGGCGGGCATCAGGGCCCGGGACGGCGCCAGCCAATGGGGAGCGAGGCCCGCCGCCGCGCAGCAGGCAAGAAACATGAACGACTTGAGCCGCCGATGACCGCCGCCGCCGAGAGGAGCGAGGTGGGCACTGGCCTGGCCGTTCCCACCGGCAGTCATGGCGTCACCTTGATCTTGGGCGACTCTAAAGGCCATCACCCAGCTCGATGAGCGGCTGCAAGGCTGTGCCGGGGTAGTAGTGCTGCAGGATGCGGCTGGAATTCCAGCCGCGGCCAGCCAGATCGATCGCGCCCGCCTGCGAAAGGCCGGCGCCGTGGCCGAAACCGCCCCCCTCAAAGCGCCAGACCCCAGGCCCCGCCGTCTTGACCACGAAGAGGGTGCTCGGCAACCCGCGCAGGGTGCGGCGGATCGCGTCTCGACGCAGCAGCGTCGCCCCGGCATTACCGCGGATCTCCAGGGCCAGCACCCGACCGCTCGGGCCCCGTTCCAGCACCTTGACGGAGCGCAGGGACCCCAGGGCCCTGGCGTCGGCGGCGAGGGCCCGGCTGATCTGGTCGGCCGTGAGCAGGCGCTGCCAGCGAAAGACCGGGTGGTCGGCGCCGTAGGCCTGGCGGCCATCGGCCAGCAGACCCGTCAGGGCCGCCGGCGCCAACGGCACGCTGAAACGCTCCGCGAACGCTGGCGGACCATCGGCGGCGGGCCGCAGGTAGGGCACAGGCTCCGCACTCCAGACCTCATCAAAGCCAGCAGCGACGCCACCGTTGCTGGCGTGATAAACCGCATGGATCGGCCGACCGGCCGCCGTCAGCACCTTCTGGCGGCTGGCGGCGATCGCCTGGCGCACGGCGGCACCGGCCTGCCGGGGATCGCTGTAAACCTGACACTGGGTATCGGCGCACAGGTGATAGCCATCGACGACGAAGCGATGGCGGTTGCCCACAGCCCAGGTGCGGGCCAGAACGGCCTGGGCCTCGAGAGCTGCCCTGGGGGCGGAGGCGCCGATCTCATGGGGCACCACCCCATCCAGGTAGCGCTCCAGGGGGACCTGCTCCACCAGGCTCCAGCCGCCGTGGGCATCGCTCTGCAGGCGGAAGGGTCCGGCGTAGACCCCACTGTTCCAGTGCAGACCGGCGGCGGCCTCCAGCCGCAGCGGCGAGGCCAGCAGCACCGCGGCGCCGGGGCGGCGCAGCTCCAGGAGCCAGCGCTGGGTCTCGGTGCGCTCCACCAGACGACTGGCAACCCCCTCCGGTGGCCGGGCCGTGGCGGGAGCCCAGACCTCCCAGTCCCGGGGCCGGGCGATCTCCACCGCCACACCCTGGGCCCGCCAGCGAGCGGCGGCCTGATCGGCACTCTCGAAGCTGGCGAAGGGCCCCTGCACCCGGCGGCGCCAGCGCAGCGGCCCAGGCAGGGCCTGGCGGCGCCAGTGGAGCAGCAGCTCCTGCCCCTGAAAACGCCTGCCAGCCGCGTCGATCAGGGTGAGCGGGCCGGCGGCTCCCCGCAGCCGCAGCGGCGGACTGCCCGCCGGATCCGGGGCGCCCGCGGGGCCTAGGTGGGCAGCCAGGGCCACCCAGAGCACCGGCTGGGCGGCCTGGAAGGGAGGCGGGGCCGGCACGGGCCAGTGGCGCAGCTCACCCGGACCGGCCACGGATGGCGGCGCCGTGACAGCGGGGTGCCTATCGGAGGCCCTGCAGCCGCCGGCCAGCAGCAGAAGCCCAGCGAACAGCCCGCGGAACAGAACGACGGGAGGCGAGACCGACGGAAGGGAACGCATGGGCTGGCGAAGCGGGACTTGGTGAATGGTGATGCCACGTCGTACTCTGGTTTGCTGTGCCCGCGCAATCCCGACATGCCGAAGCTCAAGACCCGCAAAGCAGCCGCCAAGCGGTTCAAAGCCACCGGCAGCGGGAAGTTCATGCGCCGCCGTGCCTTCCACAACCACCTGCTCGATCACAAGAGCCCTAAGCGCAAGCGCTACCTCGGCACCATGGCCGTCGTTGACGAACGGGACCATGACAACGTGGCCCTGATGCTCCCCTATAGCGGCTGATCGCCCAAGGATCCATCCGGCCCGGACCCCGGAATCCTGATCGCCACCGGCACACCCACAGCTCCGTCCGACCCCGTCCCCCACACCGTCACCACTCCCTGCCATGGCCCGCGTTAAGAGGGGCAACGTTGCCCGCAAACGCCGCAATAAGATCCTTCGTCTGGCCCGCGGCTTCCGCGGCGGCAACGGCAGCCTCTTCCGCACCGCCAACCAGCGGGTGATGAAGGCCCTCTGCAATGCCTACAGGGATCGTCGCCGGCGCAAGCGCGATTTCCGCCGTCTCTGGATCGCCCGCATCAATGCCGCCGCCCGCATCAACGGCACCAGCTACAGCCGGCTGATCGGCGGTCTTAAGAAAGCCGATGTGCAACTGAACCGCAAGATGCTCGCCCAGCTGGCCGTTGTCGATCCTGCCAGCTTCACGGCCGTGGTCGGCGCCGCCAACTGAACCTCCGGGTCGCCACACCATGAATGACCTGCTCCCCCAGGCTTATCTGATCGGTCTGATCGTGCTCCTGGGTGGAGCGGCCGTTGTGGTCGGTCGCCAGATCCTGCGGGTCCGCCGCGACGAGATGACCCTCGCCCGGTTGGACGACACCAGCAAAGGAACGACCCGGGATTCCGGCAGCCTCTATGAGCTGGCCTCCGTGCAGTTGCGCAAGCGCCTCTATGGCGAAGCCAGCGACAACCTCAAGCAAGCCCTTCGGCTCGCCGAGGGCGAGGGGGCGCCCCTGGAGGCCCGGGCCCTGATCGAGAACGCCCTTGGCTTCGCCCTTGCCGCCCAGAACAAGTATCCGGCCGCGATCCGTCATTACCGGGCTGCCCTCAAGGCCAAGCCCGATTATCCCGTGGCCCTCAATAACCTTGCCTACGCGCTTGAGAAGCAGCTCAAGCCAGAGGAAGCCCGCTCCACCTACGAACAGGTGATCAGCCTGGATCCCGGCAACCGAACTGCCCAGAAGCGATTGAAGGGCCTTGATCGCCGGGCCGGCATCGAGCAGGGAGCTGCCTGAGCATCGGCCCAACCGGCCCTGACCTCTATCACCAGAGACCGCGGATCGGCATCCCCTTGGCGGGCTTCGCCACAGCTTTGTCGGGGATCAACTCCAGACGCCCCCCCATGTCGGTGAGTCTGGAAGCATGCCAGCCACTGAGGCTCAGGCCCTCCAGTCCCTGGAATTCCCCACCGGCCTCGAGGCCGGCACCTAGGCGATCACCCAGCATCAGCAGGTCCAGCTGATCGGACTTGGCATTGAGATTGGCCTGAATCGGCGAGCTGACGCCACCGATCTCCATCTCGCCGCGGATCACCACCATCTGCCCTTCGGCACTGGCGGCCGCGATACTCAGGGCCGCCGGCAGCTCTCCACCGCCGGAGAAGGAGCGGAAATTGCCCCGCCAGCGGCGCGGCAACTGCTGCACGATCTGCTGGGCGCGGGCGATCGGGTCGAAGGTGTCCACGGGGATGCCGGCCTGGGCTCCGTACAGCTCATCCGGGGAGAGCCTGGGCGCCTTGAACGGCACGAATCCCTGGGTGGGCAAGGGACTGGCGGCCAGCAGCCCAGCCTGGGATGGGCCCACGGGCATGGTCAGCTGCGGGGGCTGGGTCGTGGGCGGGGCAGCCAGGGGCAGCGGCATGACGAGTGTGGAGTCCGAAGAGCAGACTAAAGGGGCTGAGCCCGATCAGACTGCCGCACCTTGACCACGACTGCCCCCAGGATTGATCTTCCGCCGGACCAGCCCGACCCCGAAGCCCCGGCTGCGGACGCCCTGGTGATCGGCGGGCGGCGCTTCGCCAGCCGCCTGATGACCGGCACCGGCAAATACCCCTCGCTCGCCGCCATGCAGGCCAGCCTCACCACCAGTGGCTGCGAGATCGTCACGGTGGCGGTGCGGCGGGTGCAGAGCCAGGCCCCCGGCCATGGTGGCCTGATGGAAGCCATCGACTGGCAACGGATCTGGATGCTGCCCAACACCGCCGGCTGCGCGACGGCGGAGGAGGCGGTGCGGGTGGCCCGGCTTGGCCGCGAACTGGCTCGGCTGGCGGGTCAGGAGGACAACAACTTCGTGAAGCTGGAGGTGATTCCCGACAGCCGCCATCTGCTGCCCGACCCGTTCGGCACCCTCGAAGCCGCCGAACAACTGGTGAAGGAGGGCTTCACGGTCCTCCCTTACATCAACGCCGATCCCCTGCTGGCCAAGCGACTGGAGGATGTCGGCTGCGCCACGGTGATGCCGCTCGGCTCCCCGATCGGCTCGGGCCAGGGCATCCGCAACGCCGCCAACATCGCGCTGATCATTGAAAACGCCAGGGTGCCGGTGGTGGTCGATGCCGGCATCGGCGTGCCGAGTGAGGCGGCCCAGGCCATGGAAATGGGCGCCGACGCCCTGCTGATCAACAGCGCCATCGCCCTGGCCGGTGATCCGGCGGCCATGGCCCGGGCCATGGCGCTGGCCGCCGAAGCGGGCCGCACGGCCTTCAGGGCCGGCCGGCTGCCGGTCCGCCCCGATGCCGACCCCAGCTCCCCCCAACAGGGCCGGATCGGCCAATAAGCCGCAGCGGATGGGGGCCAGCGCTGGCCCCCGCCGACTGTGACGATCCGTGCCGGTTGGACCTCCCCCCGGAAGACCGTCCATAGGGTTTGCCCACTCCAGGGATCCGAGATGCAGGTCACCCAAGAAGACGGCGGCAGACTCAACGCCTTCGCCAAGGAGCCGCGCATGGTCGTGATCGAGGCCGGTGAGTCCGGCGGTAGCGCCAACCGCCTGCTGCTGATCGGCGGAGCCGTTCTGGTGCTGCTGCTGGTCGCCGTGGCAGCCGGGATCAGCTGAAGCAGGGGCAGGAACCCTGGGGTTCAGATCCCTGTAGTAGCTTGACGCTGCGGAGCAACTGCTCGTTCAGGAGTCTCGGGTGAAGGTTCTCGTTCTCGGTGGCGACGGCTTCTGTGGTTGGCCCTGTGCGGTGAACCTCGCCGATGCTGGTCACGACGTTGTCATCGTCGATAACCTGAGTCGCCGGAAGATCGATATCGATCTGGGGGTCGAGTCGCTCACCCCGATCGCCACCATCCAGGACCGGCTGCGGGCCTGGGAACAGGTGGGCGGGCGCCCGATCGCCTTCAGCCATATCGACATCGCCAAGGAATACGACCGGTTGCTGGATCTGTTGCGCTCGGAACGCCCCGAAGCCGTAGTCCACTTCGCTGAACAGCGGGCAGCTCCCTATTCCATGAAGCGCAGCGCCACCAAGCGCTACACCGTCGACAACAACGTCAACGGCACCCACAACCTGCTGGCCGCCATTGTGGAAAGTGGCCTGGATATCCACATTGTCCACCTAGGCACGATGGGGGTCTACGGCTATGGCTCCCACCGCGGCGCCACCATTCCCGAGGGCTATCTCACCGTCGAGGTTCCCCAGCCCGATGGCAGTCGCTTCACCGAGAAGATCCTGCATCCCACCGATCCGGGCAGCGTCTACCACATGACCAAGACGCTCGACCAACTCCTCTTCTTTTATTACAACAAAAACGACGGAATCCGGGTCACCGATCTCCACCAAGGCATTGTCTGGGGCACCAACACAGCGCTGACCGAAAAGGATCCTCGGCTCACCAATCGCTTCGACTACGACGGCGACTACGGCACGGTTCTGAACCGTTTCCTGATGCAGGCCGCCATTGGCTACCCCCTCACCGTCCACGGCACCGGCGGCCAGACCCGCGCCTTCATCCACATCCGCGATTCGGTGCACTGCGTTCAGTTGGCCCTGGAACATCCGCCCCAGGCTGGTGAAAAGGTCAAGATCTTCAACCAGATGACCGAGAGCCACCAGGTTGGTGAGCTGGCCCGCAAGGTAGCGGCCCTCACCGGGGCCGAGATCAACCACCTTCCCAATCCCCGCAAGGAAGCGATCGAGAACGACCTGATCGTCGACAATCGCTGCTTCATTGAACTCGGCCTCAGCCCCACCACCCTTGATGACGGCCTGCTCACCGAAGTGGTGGATGTGGCCCGTCGCTGGGCGGACCGCTGCGACCGCTCCAAGATTCCCTGCGTCTCGGCCTGGACCAATCGCCAGGCCGAAGCGATCGGCGTCACCCCCTGATTTCCAGCCAGCCCGTGCGCGTCGCTCTCTTCACCGAAACCTTCCTGCCGAAGGTGGATGGCATCGTCACGCGGCTCACCAAGACGGTGAAACACCTGGTGGAAGCCGGGGACGACGTGCTGATCTTCTGCCCCGAGGGCGCTCCCGATTCCTACATGGGAGCCCGGGTGGTCGGGGTGCCGGCCATTCCGCTGCCGCTCTATCCAGAACTCAAGCTCGCCCTGCCCCGTCCGGCGCTGTCTGAGGCCCTCGAGGACTTCTCCCCGGAGCTTGTGCACGTTGTGAACCCAGCCGTGCTCGGCCTCGGCGGCATCTGGCTGGCCCGCAGTCGGGGACTGCCGCTGGTGGCCAGCTACCACACCCATCTGCCCAAATATCTGGAGCACTACGGCCTCGGGGTGCTCGAACCGGTGCTCTGGGAACTGCTGAAGGCGGCCCATAACCAGGCCCAGCTCAATCTCTGCACTTCGACCGCCATGGTGGAGGAACTGAGTGAGAAGGGGATTCAACACACGGCCCTCTGGCAACGCGGCGTCGACACCGACCTGTTCCGCCCCGAGCTGCGCAACGCGGCAACGCGGGAGCGGCTGCATGGGGGCCATAGCGACACCGGCAACCTGCTCCTCTATATCGGACGGCTGTCTGCGGAGAAACAGATCGAGCGGATCCGACCGGTGCTGGAGGCCCTCCCGGACACCCGCCTGGCCCTGGTGGGGGACGGCCCCTACCGCCAGCAACTGGAGAAGATCTTCGCCGGCACCGCCACCACCTTCGTGGGCTACCTGGCCGGAAACGAGCTGGCCTCGGCCTATGCCAGCGGGGATGCCTTCGTCTTCCCGTCCAGCACCGAAACCCTCGGGCTGGTGCTGCTGGAAGCCATGGCGGCCGGCTGCCCCGTGGTCGGGGCGAACCGCGGTGGCATTCCCGACATCGTCAGCGATGGCCTCAACGGCTGCCTCTACGACCCCGACCATCCCGGCAGCCTGATCGAAGCGGTCCAGCGGCTGCTGGGGGACGAGGATGACCGGCGGCAGCTGCGACAGGCCGCCCGCAGCGAAGCAGAACGCTGGGGCTGGGCCGGCGCCACCGATCAGCTGCGTCGCTATTACCGACAGGTGCTGGGCCGAACGGCACCGCTGGAGCTGGTGGCCTGAGCGCCAACGGACCGCTCAGGGGGAGGCGGGCGCGGCTGCGGGCCCGTCCTTCCCTCCCCGGAACCAAGTGGTCATGAGCGCCTTGACCATCGGCGCAGCCACCGTGCCTCCGAAGCCGCCTGAATTTTCGCCGAAGGCCACGATCACCAGGCTGGGATGACCGGCGGGGGCATAGCCACCGAACCAGGCGTGGTCGGGGCGCGGGGGGTCCTCACCGGTGCCGGTCTTGCCTGCCACCGGCGGCAGGGAGGGATCATTGAGAATCGTGGCGGTGCCTTCCGTGACCACAAGCCGCAGCCCCTGCCGCAGCACCCTCAGGGTCTCGGCCTTGAGGCCCAGCCAGTGTCGTTCCGTCGGCCGCTCCACCAGATGGGGCCGTACCAACCAGCCCCCGTTGGCCACCGCGGCGTAAAGCCGGGCCATCTGGATCGGCGTGACAGTGACGGCACCCTGACCGATCGCCGAGGTGATCGTGTCCACGGAAGTCCAGCGTTCCCCAAGCACCTTCTGCTTCCAGGCCGGATCCCCCAGCAGGCCCCGGGTCTCCTCATCGGCGATCTCCACACCGGTGCGACTGCCGTAACCCATGCGTCGCGCCGCGCGGAACAGGGCCTCTGGGCCCACCCCAAGCCCCACCTGGTAATAGAAGCTGTTGCTACTGACTGCCAGGGCCTTCTGGAAGCCGATGTTGCCGAAGGCGCCATGGTCGCCGTAGCACTGGCCGTCGTAGCAGAAGGATCCCATCGTCGGCAGGGTGGTGTCGGCGTTGAAACGGCCGGACTCCAGGCCGGCGATCGTGCTGACGATCTTGAAGGTGCTGGCGGGCGGGAATCCCTGGAAGGCCCGGTTCAGCATCGGCGCTTCCGGCCCACTGAGCTCATTCCACTGGGCCGTGGTTGGTCCCTCCGAAAAGACATTCGGATCGAAGCCTGGTCGGCTGGCGATCGCCAGAATCGCCCCAGTGCGGGGATCAAGGGCAACGATCGCGCCCTTGCGCACGCCATCCAGGGCCCGCTCCGCGGCCCGCTGCAGGTCGAGATCGATGGTGAGGCGCAGATCCTTGCCCGCCCGGGCGGGCTTGTCGCCAAGCACCCGCTGCACCTGGCCAGCGGCATTCACCTCCAGCTGCTGGCCGCCCCACTCGCCGCGCAGATGGCTTTCATAGATCTTCTCGAGTCCGGAGCGACCAATGCGATCGCTGAGGCGATAGCCATGGCTGCTGAGCCGGTCGTATTCCTCCGAACTGATGCTGCTCGTGTAACCGAGCACATGGGCCGCCAGGCTGCCGTTCGGATAGGCCCGCAGCACATCCGCCACCACCTCGGCCCCTCCCAGGACCGGCGCCTGCTCCCGCAGACGCAGCACCTGCACCGGGGTCAATGGCCGGGCCAACAGGATGCGGTAGCCGTCATCGTTAGCCCCCCGGCGACGCTGCTCATCGAGCTGACGAGCTGGAATCCCCAGCAGAGCCGCCAGCTGGTCCCGCAGGCGGGGCCACTGCTTCCCATCCACCAGGCGCGGCTGGATATACAGCCCGTAGGTGAGGCGACTGGTGGCCAGCACCCTGCCGTGGCGGTCCAGCAGGCGGCCCCGCACCGGATCCCGCGGAATCAGGCGGATGCGGTTCTCATCCGCCATAGCGCGATATTCCTGGCCATGCAGCAGCTGCAACCAGCCGAGCCGGGCCAACATCGCGCCACTGAAGGCGAGCACAAGCAACAGCAGCACGGCAGCCTGGGATCCAACGCCCGTGTGCCGGCTGCCGCCAGGCCAGAGGGAGGGGCCCCGGGCCATCAGCGCGCGGCGTTGGCCCCATCAGCGGGCCGCTCGAACAGCCGTTGTTCGAGCAGGGCCAGCCTGGCGGCGATACGCCCCAGGGCCAGCGGCAGCTCTTCAGGCTCAGCATCGTCGGATGCTCCCGGCGGCGGCACCTCGGCCACCCCAGCGGCGGCCGGTTCGGGCGCCACATCCCGCACCTCCACCTTGAGCACCGGATTGCCAAGGCCGGGCTGGATCCGATCGAGATTGTCCCGCACCTGGCTGGCCGCCGGTTCGCCCTCCTGACGCAGGCGACCCAGCGGGTCAGCGCTGCTGCCATCGAAGGCAGCGATCACCTCGGCGGCGCCACCCTTGCGGGCCCGCTCCACCACGGCCATCCCCACAGGCAGGACGTCCTGCATCAGGGTCAACCTCAGGGCATCGAGGGGATCGGCGGCCATGGCAATGGATCCGGGATCAGGGGAAGTCCAGTCTGGCGCGCCATGGCCGAGCGGGGGGCCGCCGTCCGGCGGATCAACGCAGCGCAGGACGCTGGATCCCGGGATCTAGCAGGACCTGCCGGCAGAAACGCTGGCTGCCCAGCCACCAGCCGGCCCCCACCGCCAGCACCAGCAGGATCGTGATCGGCAGCAGCGCCTGGCGGGTGACATCAAGGGCCAGCCACTCCATCCAGCCGCGCAGCCAACGGTCCCGGTCGAATCGGCGGCGCTCCCGCTCCTGCTCCTGCAGGCGGCGGTGCAGGGCACGGGTCACCCAGCGCTCGAAGGCCTTCTTCTTGGTGACCGCCATCTTGCGCTCCACCTCGAGAAGCTGGCCGGGGGTGAGCTCCGGATTGAAGGTGGTGATCAACTCAAGACTCTTGAGAAACATCTCCACCGCACCATCTTTGATCGGCAGATCCTCGGGATCGAGCAGATCCCATTCCAGCTCGGGATAGAAGCGCAACCGATTGGACTGGATCTGTTCTTCCGGCAGCTGGCCCGGCTCCCTCAGCCAGCGGTCGGTGTTGGCGTCGAAACGACGCCAGTAAAGGAAAGGATTGAGGAAGACGGTCTTGCCGGCCAGCTGGATACTGTCCTGCTGAAGACGCCGCTGCAGCTGGCTGTCCTGTTCAGGGCCGACGGCGGAAGTCACGGCAGTCACAGGGCAGGCAAAACCGGGCCCCGATCGTATCGGGCCCAGCCGGGCCGGGCCAGCCCCAGGGTCAGGGTTGGACCCGACTCACTCCCACTCGATCGTGCCCGGCGGCTTGCTGGTAATGTCCAGGACGACGCGGTTGACGCCGCGGACCTCGTTGACGATGCGGTTGGAAATCAACTCCAGCAGGTCGTAGGGCAGCCGGGACCAGTCGGCGGTCATGCCGTCCTCGGAGGAGACGCAGCGCAACACGATCGGATAGGCATAGGTGCGCTTGTCGCCCATCACCCCGACGCTACGCACCGGCAGCAGCACCGCAAAGGCCTGCCAGATCTCGTCGTAGAGACCGGCCCTACGAACCTCCTCCCGCACGACCAGGTCGGCATCTCGCAGGATGTTGAGCTTCTCACTGGTGACCTCGCCCAGGATGCGGATCGCCAGACCTGGCCCGGGGAAGGGATGGCGGCCGACGATCTCCTGGGGCAGCCCGAGACTGCGACCCACCTTGCGCACCTCATCCTTGAACAAGCGCCGCAGGGGCTCCACCAACTTGAACTGCAGATCCTTGGGCAGGCCGCCGACGTTGTGATGGCTCTTGATCTTCACCGCCACGCGCTCGCCGGTCTTCGGATCAATATTGGTGCCGGCCGACTCGATCACATCCGGATAGAGCGTGCCCTGGGCGAGATAATCGAATGGACCGAGTCGCTTGCTCTCCTCCTCGAAAACACGGATAAATTCTGCGCCGATGATTTTACGTTTTTCTTCGGGATCAGAAATTCCATTCAGGCTTGAAATAAAACGCTCTCTGGCATTAATGTACTCCACATTGATGTGGAATTTGCGATCAAAGAAGTCCATCAGAAATTCGGGCTCACCCTTACGCATGAAACCCTGATCAATAAACATGCAGGTGAGCTGATCGCCGATCGCCCGATGCAGCAGGAAGGCCAGGGTGGAGGAGTCCACCCCTCCCGAGAGGGCTAGCAGAACGCGCTTGCCGGCCACCTGGGAGCGCACGTCAGCAATCGCCTCATCAATAAAGGCATCAGTGGTCCAATCAGGTTCGCAATCGCAGATGTGATAAACAAAATTGCGGATCAGGGCCATGCCGCAGGTGGAGTGAACCACCTCGGGATGGAATTGCACCCCATAAAGTCGGCGTTGATGGTCAGCAACTGCCGCTTCAGGGGTGTTGTCGGTGTGGGCAAGCCGCACAAACCCCTCCGGCAGGGATTGCACCGAGTCGCCATGGCTCATCCACATGGTCGAACCGCTCTCCACATTGGTGAGCAGATCGATGGGATCGTCCACATGCAGGGGGGCCTTGCCATATTCGGCTCGGCCGGCAGCCACCACCGCTCCCCCCAGCTGCTGAACCATCAGCTGCATGCCGTAACAGACCCCGAGCACCGGCACGCCCAGGTCCCAGATCGCCGGATCACAGACGGGTGCCCCAGGTTCATAGACCGAGCTCGGCCCACCGCTGAGGATGATCCCCTTCGGCGCCAGCTCGCGCAGCTCTTCGGCGGTGGTGGTGTAGCCCAGCACCAGGGAATAGACCTCAGTTTCCCTCACCCGTCTGGCGATCAACTCCGAATACTGGGAGCCGAAATCGAGGATGACGATCCCCGGACGACGACTGGTCTCACCGATCACGGTCGGCGTCGCAGCGGAGGGCTGCGGTTTGGAACCGGCGACGGCTTGGGCGGCTGACATGCGACGACGGATGGGGTGCGAGGGCGGCCGGGAACAGCCGAAGCCCTCAATGGAACGGATGACTTCAGCCTAGGGGGCGACCCCCGAAATCCCCCCAGAGGCCATGGCCCACCGGCCCCGTGGCCACGATCGTGCGGCCCCGATCGAACAGGACGGCCCCCACGGCGGTGCCGGCCTGGTCGTAACGGTGGAGATAGGCCCGGGAGCGTTGCTCGACGGCGGCGGCGACGCGAGCCCGCAGATCCGCCGCCGCCAGCGGATCGGCCGCCGCCAGCTCCGCCAGGGCCGCATCCACCGTAGCGGCGCCATAGAGCCGCTCCAGCCGGGCGGCGGGCAGGCCCGCCAGGGCCGCCAGGGCCGTGAGCACCTCGGCCCGGCCATCGGCCAGATGGTGATGGGTGTGGAAGATTCCACCGGCCAGCTTGATCAGCTTGCCCTGGTAACCAAACAACAACAGGCGCCTCACCCCAGCCTCAGCGGCCGCCACCAGCAGGGGACCCAGCCAGTTGCCGGCCTTGAGCAGCAGGTTCTCGGGCAGACCCAGCCGCGCCGCCAGATCGAGGCCGTTCTCGCCGATCACCAGCACCAGATCACCGGCGAAGTCCGGCAGGGCCACGCGCCGGGCCAGCTCGCCGCGGGCCCGGGCCAGCTGATCCGGCGCTGCGCTGTGCTGCACCTGGGCCGAGGTGCCGATCAGGGCCAGCCCATCCACCACCCCGAAGGCTGCATTGCTGGTGCGTTCCGCCAGGCGGCGGCCCGTGGGGAAGATCAGCCGCAGCCGCAGGGCGCGACCGGGCGGCAGCAGCGACCGCAGGTTGTCCTCCAGCAGCCGGCGGGCATAGCTGGAAAGGCAGAGCCGGCCCGTGTCGCCATGGACCCCCACCCCCTCACCGGCCTCCAGGAGCAACCAGCCGCCTTCCTGGGCGTCCGCCTCCGCCTGGGACGCCCAGCCGGCCTCCACCCAGACCACCAAGCCCCGGGTGAGATCCAGCGCCGCACCCGACTCACAGCGGGCCACCGCCAGCGCCCGTCCCTCCGCCAGCGGCGCGGCGGCGACCACCGGAATCGCCACGGTGTCCGAGGCAGCACCGGTGCCGCTCCCGGCTCCAGCCCAGGCCAGCCGGAGTGGCTGCTCCGGCTGGAAGTCCTCCCCGAGCAGCTGCCCCACGGCAGCCCGGGCTGCCGCCGCCACCCAGACCGGCAGGGTGTAGCCCGCAGGGGCGATCTCAGCCATGGGACGCAAGCGGCGGCGGGTGATGGGGGCGGGCCGGGGGCACCGTTTTTTATGGTGGTCGATTGCGCCGCGCCTTCGGCGTTCGCCTTTCGCCCCCAGCCCAGCCTTCCATGCAGGACAAGCTCACCCTGATGATCCCCGGCCCCACCCCGGTGCCGGAAACGGTCCTGCTGGCGATGAGTCGCCATCCGATCGGTCACCGCAGCGCCGACTTCCAGGCCATCGTCAAGCGCACCACGGAGCAGCTGCGCTGGCTGCACCAGACCAGCAACGACGTGCTCGTGTTGGCCGGCAGCGGCACCGCGGCCATGGAGGCCGGCATCATCAACTTTCTCAGCCGGGGGGACAAGGTCATCTGCGGCGACAACGGCAAATTCGGCGAGCGCTGGGTGAAGGTGGCCAAGGCCTATGGCCTGGATGTGGAGGTGATCAAGGCGGAATGGGGCCAACCCCTCGACCCCGAGGACTTCCGCCGGGCCCTCGAGGCGGACTCCGGCAAGGCGATCAAGGCTGTGATCCTCACCCACTCGGAAACCTCCACCGGGGTGATCAACGATCTGCAGACGATTGCAGGCCACGTCAGGGCCCACGGCACGGCGCTCACGATCGCCGATTGCGTCACCAGCCTTGGGGCCTGCAACGTGCCGATGGACGCCTGGGGGGTGGACGTGATCGGCTCAGGTTCCCAGAAGGGCTACATGATGCCGCCGGGCCTGGCCTTCGTGGCCGTGAGTGATCGGGCCTGGGAGGCCTACAAAAGCTCCGATCTGCCGAAGTTCTATCTCGATCTGGGCAAATACCGCAAATCGGCTGCCGACAACAGCAACCCCTTCACCCCAGCGATCAACCTCTACTTCGCCCTCGAAGCGGCCCTCGGGATGATGAAGGAGGAGGGACTAGAGAAGATCTTCGCCCGCCATGCCCGGCACCGCGCCGCCGCCCAGGCCGGCATGAAGGCGATCGGCATCCGCCTCTACGCCGCCGAAGGCCACGGCAGCCCGGCGATCACGGCGGTCGCCCCCGACGGCATCGACGCCGAGGCCCTGCGCAAGAAGGTCAAGGAGCGCTTTGACATCCTGCTGGCCGGTGGCCAGGACCATCTCAAGGGCAAGGTGTTCCGCATCGGCCACCTGGGATTTGTCTGCGATCGCGACGTGCTCACCGCCGTGGCCGCGATCGAAGCCACCTTGCAGGAGCTGGGGCTGCACAAGGGCAGCACCGGCGCCGGCGTGGCCGCGGCCGCGGCAGCCCTGGCCGCCGACTGATCCGATCCGACGACAGCAAAGCCCTGCCATCGCGGGGCTTTGCTACTCTAAAGGCAGTGCGATCCCACGATTGCAATTTGCGGGTGTAATTCAGTGGTAGAATGTCAGCTTCCCAAGCTGAACGTCGCCGGTTCGAGTCCGGTCACCCGCTTAAATTTTTGGTCCAAGAATCTTCGATAATCAGCTGAGAAATCAGCTTGCATGCGCAGGCGGCGTGCGAGAGGCTGACTGAAAAGGAAGGTTGTTTCAGGGGACTGTTGCGACCTTGTCAGCGACCGATCCCCTGGCACTTCGGCAACGCCAAGGCCATGGACAACGCGTTCTGGAGACCCGATGAGATCTTCATCAGCGCCATAGAGCCGATCAAGCGCAGCTGAGGCCCTCACCCCATGGTCGATTCCAGGCCCTCCAAGCTGGATCAGCTGCCCTGGGAGCCATGCCCATACCCGGTGCCTTGCATTGGCGCAGGGAGGCTGGCACAGACCACCCTGGAAGCACCGCCGGGTTGGGAATCCATCGAGATCTCCCCCCACTTGCCGTGGCGCTGACCGCCGGCAGTGGCGCTGGGGCCCCGGCGGAACAGCCCGTGCGGTCCCGGCTCCTGCTGCCTGAAAAACTGCTGATCAGCATGGGTTTCCGCTTTCGCCGCTCCACCCGCTTCGGCCCGCTGCGCTTCAACGCTGAAGGCGCTGCACCAGCAATTGTTTGCGCCCGGATCCACCGGCGGCGAGCAGCTGTGGGAGCAGGGCCTGGTGAGCCGCCTGCTCAGCCGAGGCTCCCTGGGAACGAAAACAGCTGGCCGGCTGGCGTTGATCGAAACGCAGCGCCCAGCGCTGTATCGAGGCGATCGAGCTGGCCATGCGGCTGCTCAAGGCCAGGGGAACCAGCTCCGCAGGTCCCGGAGAGGGGCTGGAGCTGATGCCATGAAGCAGCTTCATGAAGGCCCGTTGCCGCCGATGAAGACAGGTGTGAATCGCCGGCCGGAGCTTGCCTGGGGCGGCGGGCAGTTCCATCGTGGATGCATCGGGATTCGGAGGCTCCAACGATGGAAGACACCCCCCCTGAGCAGCAGCGAGGAGTGCGCTGACGATCCGGCCCCTGCTCCAACAATCTCAACGGATCTCTGACGTTCCTGACCTGGTGATCCCGGGTCGTCCATTGCACCGCCCCATCCAGCCAATCCAGGCCGATAGGTGCCCCGGACCCACGGAACGTCCCCCTGGACCCCTGGCCCCAGGTGCCAGCGTCAGCATCTCCGCCCCCAGGCCAAACTCCCAGCCATCAAGAGACCATCGCGCAACCGTCCTTAACACCGTCTCCAAAACCGAAGACCCCCTGATCTCACGATCACGGCAATCGCCAGGCAAGACAATCGCAGAGCCGCACCGCTCCCGCCCAGGCAGGCAGCACGGCTGAACAGACAGAGGCCCGGGGCTTCCGCTCCGGGCTTTGTTGTGCTTACAGCGATGCTGAAGGGCACAGGGGATTCAGAAGCACGGGGTGCTCGTACAGCTGGAAAAATCCGGTTCCGACCCCTGGCGTGGGTCGTAGCCACCGCTCTGGACCCCCTTTCAACGAGGTTTGATCAATTGCAGAACTTGGGGGCCGAGACCACCGGCACGACGCTCCAAATCCAGGGCATCGAGAATCAGACGGGCCGAAGCGGCGATGTCGCCCCGTTCCGCTGCATTGCGGGCATCAGGCTCCAGCGCGGCCGCCTTCTGGAGCAGCCGCTCACGGTCAGCAGACCCTCCATGGCTTGCGGGGGTGGCTTGCCGCAGTTCGGGCCGCAACGACTTAAACGATGCCTGCAATGGTGCTGAATTCAACGGACTTGATTTCAGGGACGTTGGCTTTGGGGGCAATGTCGCAGCGGACTTCATGCCTGTCATGGCGGTGTAGGACAAAGCCCTTTTCAGAGCGCGCACAGGGAGGGAAACTCAGCGGGATCAGGATTGACCAGGGGTCAGGATGAAGGATCCATTCCAGGAAAGCCTGTTGATTGCGCTGATGGAAGATCTGCCGAGCAGTCTTCCTGTTGCGCTGATCCTAGCCAGTGGTGCTAGACATCGCCTACCAGATGAGGAAGATCAAGAAAAAGAATCACGAATCTCAGGTGCCTGGTTCTTCCCGGTTGCCCCCCAGAGCAGCGATCTGTTCCCTCAGCAGACTCGAACGCTGCTGGTCGCCCCGGGTTAGCGCTACAGCCAAGGCAAATTCCAGCTTCTCAAGCTGATGATCACCTGGCGTTTCGCCATCCAGTTGTGCCGCAGTTCTTGGGAATGGGGCGCCGCCCTGGTGGCTGGAGCGGACAACGGTCGGCGCAGACCCAGCCGGCGCTGACGGGGAAGCACCATGGGAACCGGAGCCCTGGGCCGCCAGATGGGAGGAGAAGGAGGAGGGGTAAGCCATCGCTCTCTTTCTTACTATTGTGACATCTTCCGCCAGCTGACCGCCAACCTCGGTCAGGCCGCCCTGGCATAGCGCTCCTCCAGCTGGCGCTCGTCGTCATCCTCATCGGCGAAGTCCCCAGCCACCTGCGGACCTTCGGCGCTCAGCTGCGGCTGATCAGGGGTCGATTCCGCTCCGGTATCAGCTTCGAGCAGATCACGGCAATCGCGCAGCAGCCGTTCGACGTTGTCAAGACTTTCCAGCTCGGAAGGGTCGCTCTCGTCGCGGCGGGCGATCAGCAGATCGACGGCCGCCAGTCGCTGCTCCAGCCTCACCAGTCGCTGGGAGAGGGCATGGATGGTTTCGGCCAGATCCTCGGTGTTGCGGCTGATGCGGAAGGAAACCGACGGTGAGGTCATGACAAAAGGACGGATGGGTCGAATGACAACACACAAACAGCGACCGCTCAACCACGAACCGGCTGGATCTCGCAGACTGGCCAGACATGGAAGTCGGCACCACAGCGCATGTCCCACCCAGTGCAGCTGGCGCTTTACGCCCTGGCGGGCCTCAGCGGCGGGCTGCTTGCCCTCGGCACGGGCATTCCCGCCGGCCCCCTGGTGGGAGCGCTGCTCGGCGCGGCGATCGTGGCGATGAGCGGCAAGGTTGAGGTGGCCCAGTGGCCCAGCGGCACCCGCACCGCCCTGGAGATCGCCATCGGCACCGTGATCGGCACCAGCCTCACGGCCGCGGCCCTGACGGAACTGCGCCAGCTGTGGCGACCGGCCCTGCTGATCACCCTCACCCTGGTACTCACCGGCATCGTGGTGGGCCTGTGGTGCGGCCGGCTGCTGGGCATCGACCCGGTGGTGGCCCTGCTCGGCGCCGCGCCCGGGGGCATCAGCGGCATGAGCCTCGTGGGGGCTGAATTCGGGGTCGGTGCCGCCGTGGCCGCCCTGCATGCCGTGCGGCTGATCACCGTGCTGCTCGTGGTGCCGGTGGTGGTCAGGCTGGTGCTGCGCAGCGGCGGCCCCCCGGCAACCTGAGGTCAGCGGGTCTGGACAGGGGCTCCAGGGTCGATACGTTGGACAACCGTTTCCCGCCGACGACGCCCGATGGCCGCCCGCTTCCATCTCTCCCGGCACCGGCTCAGCGCTTTGGCGCTGGCCTGCTGCAGCACCCTGCTGGGCTCAGGGGCCCTGCTCCCCCCGGCGGCCCATGCCCAGAACGACGGGGCCGGAGGCAAGGGGGCGCAGGTCTACTGCTTCATGCGCAACAACGGCAACGATCACCAGGTGAGCTGGACAGCCGCCTATGCCCTGATCAAGCGCCAGGGGGCAGGCATGTTCAAGACCTCCCCGGAGCACGCCGCGGTGTTGATCACCGAGGCTGTTGTGCAGAATCCGGGCTCCTATCCCGATTGCGGGCGTTACCTGGGTGATCTGTTCAACCGCAAGACCTTGGCGGCAACGGCCCCGGTCGAAACCAGCCCATCCAGCCAGAACCAGGCCCGCCCCACCAGCACCGGCCTCACCCGCAATGAGCGGTACAACAACTGATCAAGGGGGGCAGTGCCGGGCCCTGCTGCTGGCGGGCGCCCTGGCCCTCGGCCTGCTTGCTGGCTGCGCCGAGGAGCCCCTGCCCCAGCGGCGGCTCCAGAGCGACGATTGCCTGCAGGAGGTACGCATGGACCAGCTACCCCAGGCGATCGCCCGCTGCGACCGAATCGTGAAGACCTTCCCTCAGGATCCCCTGCCCCTGAATGAACGGTTCTTACTGCACACCCTGGCCGGGGACGACCGCGCCGCCTGTCGGGACATCGCCCTGGCCTCTGCCCTGGCGGCCCGGCAACCGCCGGCCGAGGTGGACCGCCTGCTGCGGGAAGATCTGAAGTTGCGTCAGGCGAGCTGCCGGGACAGCCCATGACGGTGGGCCGCGACCACCAGGGTCACCAGCTCTCCAGCAGCTGCCGTACCAGATCCGGCAGGGCCCGCCGTCGCCAGTCCTGTTCCTGACCCTGCATCAACTGGGCAATGCGCTCCGCCTTGCTGGCGATCAGGTCATCCACCAGTTGATCGGCCACACCCAGCTGCAACCAGTGGCAGGTAAGGCTGGCCCCCATGCCGATGCGATGGCAGCGATCCTCCGCCTGTTCCGCATCCCCCGGAGTCCACGGGCGCTCGATCAGCAGCACATGGCGGGCCCTGTGCAGGGTGAAGCCCAGGCCACCGCTGCCGAAGGTGGCGATCAGCCAGGGGCTGCGGCCCGCCTGCAGGTCGTCAACCAGCCGCTGACGCTGGCGCGCGGGCACGGCCCCGGTGAGCAGGCCGCCAGGGCCGGCGGCGCCGGCGGCGCCGTTAGGGAAACGATCCTGCAGGTGCCGATGCAGGAGCCGGGCCGTGGCCACGAAGACCGTGAACACCACCACCGCTTCGCCGGCCTCCAGCAGCTCGGCCACCAGGGCCGCAGCCGCCGGCAGCTTGTGCTGGGAGGCGATCTGGCGCAGGGCCGTGAACACGGCCAGCGCCTCAGCATCGCGCCGCACCTCGCCCCGGGAGGCCCGGCGCCGGTAGTCGTCCACCCGTCGCTCCAGCTGTTGCTCAAAGCCGCGGGCCGTGGCGGCGGCCAGCACCACCGGCACCAGGCGCCGCTGCTTGGGGGGCAGATCCAGACAGTGCTGCTTGCTGCGGTGCAGCAGCAGGGGGCGGACCAGCCGCTGTAATTCCTCCAGCTGGGTGGCACCACTGGCCTGCCAGAGCCGACGGCCGCCCTGCTCGCGCCAGTGACCCAGGCAGTAGCGCTCCTCAAAGGCCCGCTGGTTGGCCCCGAGGGGATGGCCGATCGCGGCCAGCAGAGGGAACAACTGGGCAGGTCGTCCGTTCTTCATCGGCGTACCCGTCAACAGCCAGATGGCCCGCAGGCGCGGATGGCGGGCCAGACGCAGGAAAGCCTGGGTGCGACGTGCACTGAGGCTCTGGGCAAAGTGGGCCTCATCCGCGATTAGCAGGCTGCCGGCCTCGGGCAGTCCATCCGGCAGCCGGGCCCAGCTGTGCAGCTCCAGCCGCAGGCCCAGGGAAGCCCCCTCCTGGCGCCAATGGCGGTGCAGGCCCGCCGGAGCCACCACCACGATGCGCACCTCGGCGCAGCGCACCAGGGCCCGGGCGGCCACCAGGGCCGTGAGGGTCTTGCCCAGGCCCATGGCATCGGCGAGCACCGCACCGCGCCGGGCCAACAACCAACGCACCGCAGCCCGCTGATGGGCGAAGAGTTGACGCCCATCCGGCAGGGGCTGGTGCGCCGCGGCGGCGGTCACCAGGGCCCGGTGCAGGGGTAGGGGCGGCAGGGGCTGCCCCAGCCACAGCAGCCACTGGGCCAACTCCGGACTGGTGGGAAAACGCCCCGCCAGGCTCCGTTGCAGCACGGCGGCGGCCTCCAGGGGAAACTCCCAGCAACCCCGACGGCCCAGCCAGCGGCCCGCAGGGCGCAGGGCCCGCAGCTGGGCATGGGTGACGGCATCGAAGGGGCAGACCACCTCGATCAATCCGGTCGGACCCAGCCGCATCTGGACCAGCGCAGCCACCAATGCCCAGGACGGCGTTCATCGACACATTGACACCCCTGGCAACCAAGACAGACTGCCCTGAACTGCGGCGTTGCCATGCAGGCCAGGGATGGTGTGTTCCTTGAGGACCTCTGCCCGAAGGTACGAGCGCGACACTGGCGCCGGGGCCTGCATGATTGCACTGACAACCGCTGCCTCTACTGCGGCAACCCCTCGGAATCGATCGATCACGTGCACCCCCGCAGCCGCGGCGGCCTGAGCGTGACCGAGAACTGCGTGCCGGCCTGCCTCGCCTGCAATGGGCTCAAGGGCGACCAGGAGGCTTTCGCCTGGTATCGGGAGCAGAGCTTCTATGACCCGCGCCGGGCAATGGCACTGCGGGCCTGGACGGAAGGGGACCTGCGACTGGCCATGCGGCTGCTGGAGTGGCTGCGGCCGGCCGAAGCCAGGGCGAGCAGCGGCCGCCAGCACGACCGTCACCAGACCCGACAGGCCTCGACGCCGATATGGCGATGGCAGATGGCGGCCTGAAGGCCCGGCTGCTCCGGGGCCACCAACAGGGCCAGAAACAGGATCAGGCCCGCCAGGGCCACGGGAGCCGCCCCGGTGGCTCCCCCCCGGCGCAGCGGCCGCACCACCGGACGCCGCAGCTTTGGAAGGGCGTGGGCAGCGGGTGTAGAGAAAGCTGGTGCCGAGAGACCCCGAGCGGAGCAGGACGACGTGGACATTGGCGCGAAAGCTGGCCGGGAAGCTGGCGCGGAGAACGCCCTGGAACGGGGCACGGCAAGGCCAGGAGCGAGGGACGAGGGGAGGGACGGGGAAAACAGGGTGGTCGCCACGGCAGAACAGGCAGACGTTGGTACAGATGTACTCACGGCTGCGGCAGCTGTCAACCCCGGAGCGATGCGGGTGCTGGTGTTCGGCGGCGGCTACACCGGCCGCCGCTTTGCGGCGACCCTGCGCCGGGCCGGGGTGGAGGTGAGCCTGACCAGCCGCACCCCCCCCGAAGGCGAAGCCGGCTGGCTGCGCTTTGATCCTGAGGCGGGCGCGCTGCCCACGGCCCGCGAGCTGGTCGGCTTCAGCCATGTGCTCGTGACGATTCCACCGGACAGCGGCGGCCAGGATCCTGTGCTGGGCAGGCTCGGCGACCTGCTGGGCCGGCTGCCGCTCCAGTGGCTCGGCTATCTCTCCACCACCGGGGTCTATGGCGACAGCGGCGGCGCCTGGGTGGATGAGGGCAGCCCCACCAATGCCGGCCTGGGACGCAGCCAGGCGCGCCTGCGCAGCGAACAGGCCTGGCGGGACACAGGTCTGCCGCTGCAGATCCTGCGGCTGCCGGCGATCTACGGCCCAGGACGCACCCCGTTCGCGGCCCTTCGGGACGGCAGCGCCCGCCTGATTCACAAACCGGGGCAGGTCTTCTCCCGCATCCACGTCGACGACATCGTCGGCGCCCTGCTGCACTGCCTCGGCCTGCCTGCCGAGCAACGGCCCGACACTCTGATCCTGGCGGACGCCTGCCCCTGCCCCTCCAGTGAAACCCTCGGCTACGCGGCCCACCTGCTGGGCTGCAAGCTGCCGGAGGTGATGGCCTTCGAGCGGATCGCCCCGAGCATGGGGGCGATGGCCCGCAGTTTCTGGAGCGAGAACCGCCGCGCCAGCAGCCGACGGCTACGCGAGAGCCTCGGTTACCGGCTGCAGTATCCGAGCTACCGGGAGGGCTATAGAGCCTGCCTTGGCGAGGAAGCCGCAGGGGGCGATTCCAGCTGATCCGAGAAAGGCAGGTGAAGATCTTCTCCGAGCTTGGTCCAGTTCAATCGGATCCAGTCGCGCTGAAGGCCGATGCCAAGGCCATACAGCAGCAAACCCAGCAACAGCCAGCGGATCATGGAAACATCAAGGGGCGGGCCTCACCCACCTTCGCCCAGCCGCCCAAGGATTGCCATCGCCCTGGGGGATCCGGCCGGCATCGGCGCCGAAGTGACCCTCAAGGCGCTGGCCAGCCTGAATCCAGCCAGCGCCGAGGTGGTTCTGGTGGGCTGCCGCCGCTGGCTGGAGCACAGCCACCGGCAACTGCGGGGGGCCGGGGCCGGCCCCCTGGCGGATCCGTCGGAGCTGGAACTGCTGGATGTGCCCCTGGGGAGCGAGGTCGAGCCCGGGCGCAGCGACGCGGCGGCAGGAGCCGCCAGTTTCGACTGGCTGAGCCAGGCCTGTGGGCTGGTTCAGCGGGGCCACTGCGACGCCCTGGTGACGGCACCGATCGCCAAGAGCAGCTGGCATGCAGCAGGCCACCGCTACCCGGGCCAGACCGAGCGGCTGGCGGAACTGACCGGCACAGCGGAGGCCTCGATGCTGTTCACGGCCCGATCACCGGCGGGCCCATGGCGCCTGAACACCCTGCTGGCCACCACCCACATCCCCCTGGCAGCGGTGCCGCAGCAGCTGAATGCCGATCTGGTGAACCGCAAGCTGGATGTGCTGCTGGCGTTCTGCCGGCGTTTCCGGCGACGGCCGCGGCTGGTGGTGGCCGGACTCAACCCGCACGCCGGCGAGGGCGGCCAGCTGGGCCTGGAGGAACGGGACTGGCTGGAGCCGGCCCTGGAACGCTGGCGGCGGGCCAATCCGGACGCCGAGCTGGAGGGACCCCTGCCGCCGGACAGCTGCTGGCTGGAGGCGGCCGCCGCCTGGCAGGGGCAGGCCGCTGGCGCCGACGGCTATCTGGCCCTGTACCACGATCAGGGCCTGATTCCGGTGAAACTGCTGGCCTTTGACGCGGCCGTGAACACCAGCCTGGGGCTGCCGTTCCTGCGCACCTCCCCCGACCACGGCACGGCCTTTGGAATTGCCGGGCGGGGGGTGGCCCGGGCCGCCAGCATGGTGGCGGCGATCAGTACGGCGATCGAGCTGGGCTGATCAGCCCCCACAGCACGGCTCAGGCGGGCTTGATGCGCATCAGCACCTGCCCGAATTCCACCGGGGTGCCGTTCTCCACCAGGATCTCCACCACCTCGCCACTCACTTCAGCCTCCAGCTCATTCATGAGCTTCATGGCCTCAAGGATGCAAACGGGTTGGCCGGCCGTGATGCGCTTGCCGATCTCGACGAAAGGTGGCTCACCCGGGGCGGGAGAACGGTAGAAGGTGCCCACCATCGGAGCGGTGATCGCCTGTAGATCGCTGCGGGCGGCGGCGGCCGACGGAGGCGGCACCGAAGGGGCCGCAGCGGCGACCGGCACGGCCGGAGGTGGCTGGGCAGCAGCAGGGGCCTGAAGCACGGTGACCGGGGCAACCCCGGGCAGATTGCGGCGCACCTCCAGACGGAAATCATCCCCCTCGAGGCGGAGTTCCTGGATGTCACTCTCCCCGAGCAGAGAGAGAAGCTGGCGGAGCTGGTCGTGGTCGAGCTGCATGGCGATCAGGACTCCCGGCCCAGGTAGCTGTCGGTGCGGGTGTCGATCTTGATTTTCTCGCCGATCGAGATGAACAGGGGCACCATCACCTGGGCACCGGTTTCGACGATGGCGGGCTTAGTGCCGCCGGTGGCGGTGTCGCCCTTGACGCCGGGATCGGTCTGGGTGACCTGGAGGATCACCGAATTGGGCAGCTCCACCTCCAGGGGCTTGCCGTTCCAGGAGACGACACTGACCTCCATGCCCTCCTTGAGGTATTTGCGGCCATCGCCGATCTGCTTGGCGGTGAGGCGGGTCTCCTCGTAGGAGGCCATGTCCATGAACACGAAGTCGTCGCCCTCCATGTAGGTGTGCTGGAGGGTGGCCTTCTCCAGCAGGGCCTGGGGCATGGTCTCGCCGGCGCGGAAGGTCTTCTCGACGACGTTGCCGCTCTGGACCGCTTTCAGCTTGGTGCGCACGAAGGCCGAGCCCTTGCCGGGCTTGACGTGCAGGAACTCGACGACCCGCCAGACCTGACCATCGAGCTCAATGGTGGTCCCGGTACGAAAATCGTTGCTGGAGATCATTCCGGCGGTTCGGATCAGGCGGATTGTACGGCTGGCTACCGCGTTCCTCCGTCGGACGTCACGGCCATCCCCTCCTCCCAGCGCAGCGGTTATGCCAAAGTCCGCACAGACACTGGGTAAGGCATGGGTAGCAGGCCATCACGCGCCGCAACGGCTGTCAGGCCGTCGCACCTGCTGGGGCTGCTGCTGGCGGCCCTGCTGGCGTGGCTGCCCGGGGCGGCCCCGGCGATGGCGGCCCTGCCCAGGGGCAACGCGGTGACCGATCCGGCTGCCCTGCTGCGCAACGCCCTGCCGATCGACCAGCCCGCCCTGCAGAACCTGCAGCACCGCCTCGAAAACACCAGTGACGACCTGCGGGCCAAGCGCTGGTCCGCCCTGACGACGGCCGCCCACCGCAGCCAGTCCCAGGCCGCCAACGGCAGGGCCGCGATCCTGGCCAGCTTCCCGGCCGCCGACCAGCAACGGGTTACGGCCCTGCTGGACAGCCTTGAGGAGCAGCTGCAGAGCCTCGCCAGCGCGGCGGAACAGCAGCAGCGCGACGCCTTCCTGGAAGCCCGCCGGGCCGCCCTCGCCACGATCGGCAGCGCCGAGGCGCTGCTGGTGGGTGGGTTTCCGTTCGAGATCCCGGCGGAATTCGACGGCCTGCCGCGGCTGCTGGGGCGGGCCACCGTGCTGCTGCGCACCACCAAGGGCGACCTGACCGCCGTGGTGGACGGCTACAACGCCCCCCTGACCGCCGGGGCCTTCGTGGATCTGGTGCAGCGCGGCTTCTACGACCACCTGCCGTTCATCCGCGCCGAAGACTTCTACGTGCTGCAGACCGGCGATCCCGAGGGTCCGGCGGAAGGGTTCATCGCTCCGACGACCAAAACCGAGCGGCACGTGCCCCTCGAGATCAAGGTGCCAGGCCAGGAGGCCCCCTTCTACAACCAGACCTTCGAAGACCTGGGCCTGTTCAAGGCGGAGCCGGTGCTGCCCTTCAACGCCAAGGGAACCCTCGGCTGGGCCCACTCCGACGAGGGGCTCGACGACGGCTCCTCCCAATTCTTCCTGTTCCTGTTCGAGCCTGAACTCACCCCCGCCGGCCTCAACCTGATCGACGGCCGCTATGCCGCCTTCGGCTACGTGGTCGATGGCTTCGATGTGCTCGAGGAGCTCACCGCCGAGGACGGGGTGGTGGAAGCGAAGCTGCTGACTGGGGCCGAAAACCTGCGGCCCCATGCCTGAGGGCAGCCCCGCCGACCCGAGGGAAACAACCCTGGCCGATCTGGGGGAATGGGAGCTGATCCGGCGCCTGGCGGCCTTCGCCCCAGCCGGCCAGTTCAACGATGATGCCGCCGTGCTGGCCATCGAGGGCGAAGGACCGCTGGTGGTGAACACCGATGTGCTGGTGGAGGGCATCCACTTCAGCGACAGCACCACCGCGGCGGCGGATGTGGGCTGGCGGGCTGCCGCCGCCAACCTCTCGGACCTGGCGGCGATGGGCTGCAGCGAGGTGGTGGGACTGACGGTGGGCCTGGTGGCCCCGGCCAGCACTACCTGGCAGTGGGTGGAGGGAGTGTATGGCGGCCTCAGTGAGGCGCTGGCCCGCTACGGCGGGGTGTTGCTGGGGGGCGACTGCAGCGCCGGTGCCCAGCGGCTGCTGGCGGTCACGGCGATCGGCCGGATCAGCAGCGGCGGCGTGATCCGCCGCGGCGATGGTCGCCCCGGCGACCGGTTGCTGAGCACCGGTCCCCATGGCCTCAGCCGGCTGGGGCTGGCGCTGCTGCAGGGCAATGGCGGCAAGACTCCGGGCTCGGGCTCGGGCTCGCGAATGGTGATCGCCGATGCCGCCCTGAGGCAGCGAGCGATCACGGCCCACCGGCGACCCCGGCCCCGTCTGGATGCGGTACGGACCCTGAGCGCCTGCCGGCCGGCGGCGCTGCCCTGGCGGGTGGGCGGCTGCGACAGCAGCGACGGCCTGGCGGCGGCGGCGGCAGCGATTGCCGCCGCCAGCGGCTGCGGCGCCTGGCTCGATCGGGCGGCCCTACCCCTGGAGACAGCCATGGCCCCAATGGCCGAAGCCCAGGCCTGGTGCCTGGGGGGCGGCGAGGATTTCGAACTGGTGCTGGCCCTGGAGCCCGCCTGGGCCGCGGCCCTGGTGGCTGCCTTGCCCGGCAGCACGCTGATCGGCGAACTGGTGGCGGCGGAAGCGGGGGAGCTGCGCTGGACAGGCGGGGAAAAGGTCACCCCTGGAGATCGACAATCAGGGGCCACCGGGGGTTACAGCCACTTCGGCGATTCAGGCCGGTGAGGGTGCAGTGCCATTGCGGCGTCGCCGGGGCCGCCCAGGGCCGCATCGGCCCGGAGCAGGAACTGATCGGCGCTGTCGTCAGCCAGACATTCGGCCAGCCCGTGGGCCAGCTCCAGATCGGGACGGTTGAGGAGCTCGCTGGCAGCCATGGCCACCCTGATGGTGGTCAGGAGCTCCCGGGCGGCCGCGGCATCGGTTTCTGGCAACAGCACCGCGAATTCGCTGCCCCCCAGGCGACCGGCAGTATCGCCCTGGCGCAGGCTGGCGAGGAGCAGGCCGGCGAAGGCCTGAAGCAATTGGTCGCCGGCCAGGTAACCATGGCTGGCGTTGGTGTGGCGGAGGCCGCGCAGCTTCAGCAACAGGAGCGTCAGGGGCCGGCCATGGCGCTGGGCCAGCGAGACGGCGCGCATGAGACTGTGCTCGAAATGCAACCGGTTCGGCAGGCCAGTGGCCCCATCCATGGTGGTGAGCCTGGCCAAGGCCGCATGGGCTTCCGCCAGCGAGCGGGCCTGCTGCTGCTGCTGTTTCTGGCCCCGTTCCTGCTGTTGATGGAGAGCCAGCTGCAACTGCCCCAGCTCATTGAGGCGGCGCTGCTGCTCGCTGATGTCCAGGGCGAAGGCGCTCCAGACGCTCAGCGCTGGCGGCAGGGGTGACGCCACAATCTCGATCAACCTGGCTTCACCGTCGGCGGTGGTGATCCGGCAGATGTGGTCAAGCGGTCTGCCGCCAACCTGGGCCTGAAGCTGGGCCAGCTTGAGGGTGGTTCGGTCGTCGGGATGGACCAGCTGCCAGAAGCGGGCGGCATCAGCCATCAGCTCGCCGGGCTCGACACCGAGGAGATCGGCACAACCCGCCCCCACCCAGGTGAATCGCTGACCGCCATCGCAGGTGATCTCCCACTGGAAAGCCATCAGCCCGCGACGGGGAGGGGCCTGCAGCAACGAATGCAGCAGAACCTCACCCATGGGGCAGCCCGACAACCAAGGGGGACCAGGCCTGGTGATGCAATTCCAAGGATCCGATAGACAATGCTGACCATAGGACGACCAAAACTGAATGCACGCCTCATCCAAATGAAAAAAGCCTGACTGACGAACAGAATTCGCGCGAATCCTTCGCACCGTTCGTCTCTCACGCCGGCTTCGAGCCCCATGGCAAAGGGGCGAAAGTTGCACCCCTGCTCCATGGCAAGGGAGAGCAATCAGCCGCGAAAAGAACTATTCACTGAGTTTGACCTGATCGCGACCAGCGGCCTTGGCGGCATAGAGCACGCCGTCCACTCGGGCGAACAGGTCCTCGGAAGACTCCTGAGCCTGCAACCCCGCGACCCCGAAACTGCCGGTGAGCCTGGTCATGACTGGAAACACATGGACCGAAATCGCCAATCGCAGTCGTTCCGCCAGCTGCCTGGCCTCCTCGGCGGAGGTGTGGGGAAGCATTACCACAAACTCATCACCACCCCAACGGGCCAGCAACTGACCTTTTCGCAGCTGCGCCCGCAACAACCGGACAAGGGCGACAAGCACCAGGTCACCCATTTGGTGACCAAAGCGGTCATTGATCGATTTAAAATCGTCAATGTCGATGATTGCCAAAGACAGGCTCTCGCCAAATCGACGTGACTGGGCAATCTGCATCTCAATCACCTGTTCGAAATGGCGGCGATTGGACACACCTGTGAGCGGGTCTGTCGTGGCCTGGCCGTGCAACACCGCATTGGCGGACAACAACGCCAGATTGGCGGTTTCGGCAGCATCCCTGGCATCCCGCAACTCCACTTCATAGGTCTTGCGCTCACTGATATCGCGAGTGACACCGACATAACCGATAAATTGCCGCTCAGGTCCATACAGACCTGTCATCGTCACCTCGCACCAAAGATTTGGGCGGTCTTGACGCAGCAACTCAAGCTCGGCCCGGAAGGGTTCTACGGACAGCCCTGCCTCTTGCAGGGCCAGGGAATCCTCGAAGAACCGCTCCACCATCTGGGCTGAATGATCGGCAAGGCCAGCAGCCAAAGGCTGATGGAGAAAGGCTTCGGGACTGAGGCCCGTGAGCTTCTCGATAGAGGGACTCAAGTAGCTGTAACAACCCCAACCATCAAGTGTCCAAATAACATCCTCAACCCATTCAGTGATCAACCGGTAACGTTCTTCGCTGAGCTGCAGAGCCTGCTTGGCCTGCTCCAGGGCCACCATCTGGAGCTGTAACTGGTTGGCACGCAGAAATTCAGCATAGGAAAAAGCGTTGATGATCAGCCTGCTGATCAACATGAACAAGGCCAGATACACCGGCAAAAACACCAAGGCGAAGCCAAACTGGGGCCCGCCAGCCAGGCCCGACTCCGAAACCGAGTGGGGAGTACTTGTGAGATCAGCGAAGCCACGAACAAAAATGACAAGCAATTGGGCAACCAGTACAATCCTCAAGGCACGGATCGGCAATTGCAGTCGCTTGTTGACCACCAGCTGAATCTCGACGATCGCCCAGATCGACAGACTCATCAACAGGAGGGACAGCAGAACATGCTGCCCTTCATACATTCCGTTGATGACCATCACCTCAAACAAGCAACTGATCAGGAAGATCAGGGCCGAGAGCAAACCAACTGCCTGCAGGGGAACGGCAATGGGTGAGCCCTTGGCGAGCATGGGCGAGAAAGCCTGGAAGGGCATCAGGGAGCCGGACTGCTTGAAAGGGATTGAAGGGACAGGGGCAAGAATATTCGCTGCCATTCCCGCAGGCAGCCGGGATGGATCCGCTCACAGGATTCGCCCCAAGCCGGTATCACCTTGCGGTGGGCAATCGCCCGCACCAATGCAAAGTCCTGGGGTGAGGGCCTGACCAGCTGCAAGTGGTATGGGATGGCTCGGCGGCAGGGCCCGCCTGTGTTGCAGCGGGTCACATCGGCCTCAAGAGTCTCGGAATAGGTCCAGAGTCGCTTCTCATAGGCCTTGAATGTGCTCGCCAGCACCTGGCGCTGACTTGGGCTGAGGGCATTCCACTTGCCCAGGGTGATGGCATAGCCGTTCAAACCAAATTGAAAGGGTAACTGAAACTGAACCTTGGCATGTTTTAGCCAGCCGGCATGGTTTGCTGACGCCGCACTGGTCACGGCACAATCGATCAGTCTGATCGCCAAGGCATTTTCTGTTTGATCAAAGGGGAGCACTGCAGGAGTGGCGCCCAGCTCCTTGAAAACAACCCCGATCGAGTCGCTGGCCACTCGCACCTTCTTGCCCCGGATGTCCTCCAGTCGGCGGATGGACGTGTTGCAGAAAAGCACCTGGGGCCCAAACGTCCATACCGCCAGCAGACGGGCATTACCGGCTTGCTGCAGATAACGATCAACCGTAGGGGAATAGGCGGCGGTCACCCGTTTGGCCTGGGCGAAGTCCTGAATTAGGCCAAGCAGATCAATCCCGGACAGAACGGGCTCCTGTTGGGCGTTCTGAATGAATCGCAACGAGACCAGATCAACAGAGCCCTCCTTCAGCATCTGCAGCTGGAAGGTGTCCTTGAGACCGGTGGAATCAAGCGGCTTATAGATCACGTTCAGGGGTAGACCCGTGATCCTTTGGAGATTGGCGAAGAAGGGAGCCTCCATCTCTCGCTGCAACTTGCCCGTGGTCGTGGGCTGGCCGATCGCAAGCAAACGAATCTGATTGAACTGACTCCAGGCCAGAGTGAAGGCTGTGGCAATCGCCACAAACACAAGGAGCCTGATCGTGGCCCTACTGGAAAGGGCCACGGACTGGACGGAGCGCGAGGGGACTGATCCGAGACAAGTTCAATCAAAAAAGACCTTCGGCAAAGCGCCTAGACCTGATCATCTGTGGATTATTGCAAGATTATCAGCAGCTGATCATCCTCGCCTGGCCGATCCCTTGGGGAGGGGGGGTCCATGGCAGCATGCACTGGCAGTCTGCAACTATGCATGGGTTGCCTGCAAATGACGCCCCAGCCTGATCTTCATGCCCGATCTGCGCTGTCTGCTGGTTGAGGATCAACACATGTTTGTTGAACTACTGGTGCCGGTGCTTCGGTCCATCCCCGGCCTGGCGATGGTGGGCACCGCTGGCAGCGCGTCGGAAGCCATCGAGGCTGTTGGGCTGCAGGAACCCGACTTGCTGATCCTGGATCTGAATCTGCCGGATCTGCCGGGCATCAAGGTTGCCGAGGTGCTGCAGGAGCGACGGCCGCAGGCAAAAATGATTGTGTTGTCAGGTCAGGCCAGCAGCTTTCTCTGCCCCTTCGAGCTGCAACCCATGCTCCATGCCGTGGTCGACAAGACCAGCGCCTTCCAGGAATTGCGCCTGGAGATTGCTCGGCTGATCGGCGAGCCGCCACTCTCCAGCCCCGCAGGCCTAATGAACCACGGCCATCTGGCACCGCCTGCTGCTGCCCCCACACCGCCTCAGCTCCAAGGCCTCACCCAGAGGGAGCTTGAAGTGCTGGCCCTGGTCGGCCAGGGCTGCAGCAGCAGGGTCATCGCCGAAACGCTGGGGATCTCCGAGCAGACCGTGACCACCCACCGCCGCTCCCTGCGCAGCAAGCTGGGCGTCTCCGGAGGCGAACTGGTGCGGCTGGCGGCCCTCAGCAGCCATGGCAGCTGACAGCGGCGGCCGGGGGATCCTGGCGATCGGCCTCCTGGTGGCCAGCCTGCTGTTGCTGGCCTGCAGCCTGCTGGTCAACGGCCAGCTAGTGCGGCGGCTGCGACGCCGCAACCGGGAGCTTCAGAGCGTCCGCGGGTCCCTCGAACGCGAGCGCCGGCTGCTGCGCCAGAAGCTGCGCACCAGCCTGACCGCTGCTGCGGTGGCCCATGAGATCAACCAGCCCCTCAGCAGCCTCATCCTGATCAGCAAGCGACTGATCGCCCAGGCGGATGCCGCCCCCGGCCTGGCGGAAGCCCTGCCACTACTGCAGGGACTGCTGACCGAATCCCAGCGGGTGGTGGAGCTGATCGAGAAGATGCGGATGCTGCTGCGGAGTGTCGAAAGCGAGCAGAGGCCAGTGGCGCTCGTGGAGACGGCCAGGGCAGCCCTCACTTACCTGAGACGGTTGTTGGCCGCTGAACAGGTGTCCCTGCAGACCAGGGGGCTCGATGACACCACGGCCTGGATCCATGGGGACCAGGCGCAACTGCAGATGGCGGTGACCAATCTGCTGCGCAATGCCCTTGCAGCCCTGGTCGATCAACCCCTGGGACAGCGCCAGCTGGAGCTGACGCTGCAGCGACGCGCCGGCTGGGTGGAACTGATCGTGGCCGACAGCGGCCCCGGGCTGCCACCGGCATGGCTGACGGCGGAGCCAGCAGATCAACGGGCGTTCCAGTCGTCCAGAAGCACCGGCATGGGCCTAGGGCTGTACCTGGTGGACGCCACTGTGGAAAACCACCACGGCGAAGTGATGTTCAGCCGATCCAGCCAGCTGGGAGGCGCCGAGGTGACCCTGCGCTTTCCGCTGCTGGAGACGCCGCCGCCAGGATCCGGCTGAAGGCGGCTGTCGGGCGGCATGGCGATGGCCGCAAGGCTCACTTCCAGTTGCGAGCCACCACTTCGGCGAGATCGACAACCCGCTGGCTGTAGCCCCACTCGTTGTCGTACCAGGCGATCACTTTCACCATGTTGCCGCCCATCACCAGGGTGAGGTCGGCATCAACGATGGTGCTCTCATCGGTACCGGCATGGTCGCTGGAGACCAGGGGCAGATCGGAGTACTTGATGATGCCCTTCATGCCGTTCTCAGAGGCAGCCTTAAGCACGCCGTTCACTTCCTCGGCAGTGGTGTCGCGGCTGATCTCCAACACCATGTCCACCACCGACACGTTGGGGGTGGGCACCCGCAGGGCGATGCCGTTGAGCTTGCCCTTCATCGGCGGATACACCAGGGCCACAGCCTTGGCGGCACCGGTGCTGGTGGGCACGATGTTGATGGCGGCGGCGCGGGCGCGGCGCAGGTCGCGGTGGGAGGCATCAAGGATGCGCTGGTCACCGGTGTAGCTGTGGGTGGTGGTCATCGTGCCCTTGACGATGCCGAAGGCCTGATCGAGGGTCTTGATGATCGGCGCCATGCAGTTGGTCGTGCAGCTGGCGTTAGAGACGATGTCCCAGTCCTCGTGCCGGTAGTCGCCGTCGTTGACGCCCACCACGAAGGTGCCCACGCCCTCACCCTTGCCGGGGGCCGTGATCAGCACTTTCTTGGCACCGGCCTGCATGTGCTTGCCGGCCCCGTCCTTGTCGATGAAGACGCCGGTGGCCTCAATCACCAGATCCACACCCCACTCCTTCCAGGGAAGGTTGAGGGGGTTGCGGTCGGAGAAGCACTTGATCGGCTTGCCGTTGACGATGATCGTGTCGTCGGTGTGGCTGATCTCTGCGTCGCGGATCCTGCCCAGCATCGAGTCGTACTGGAGCAGGTGGGCGTTCGTGCGGGGATCGGAGGTGTCGTTCAGACCGACCACCTCGATGCCGGTGTTCTGCCCGCGGCTCAGCCAGCAGCGCATGAAGTTGCGACCGATCCGGCCGAATCCATTGATCGCAACGCGCAAGGTCATGGCAGGAACGCGGACAAGCCGCAGGGGGGATTTCGGCTGCCGATCATACAGAAATAGGGGTCCCTTGCCGGAAACTGCCGATGGCGACTGGGCTGGGAGCCCTGCCAAGCCCGAATCCCGCCACGCCCCAACTGGTCCGCCGGCGACGGGCACGGCGGACAACGGCGACGGCTTCACTTGCCGAAGCAAGTCGTAAAGCACAAATGGGAGACGGCGCCCTATTTTCGGGCAGTCCCGGAGGCGACCTTGACCCTGCTGCTTGACCGCCAACAGCCGCTGCATTTCATCGGCGTCGGTGGCATCGGCATGTCCGCGCTAGCTGGAATCCTGGCGGCCAGAGGTTTCCGGGTGAGTGGTTCCGATCCCCGCGAGACCCCGGTCGTCGAGCAGTTGCGCCGCCAGGGGGCCACCATCCATCCCCGCCAGGACGCCGACTCGATCGAGCAGTTGTGCGCCAGCGTCGCCCCCGCCCAGCCGCTGGTGGTGATCAGCACGGCCGTTCCCGCAACCAACCCCGAACTGATGGCGGCCCGCAGCCGCGGCCTACGGGTGGTGCACCGCTCCGACGTCCTGGCGGCTCTGATCAACTCCCAGCCTTCGATCGCGGTGGCCGGCAGCCACGGCAAAACCACCACCAGCACCCTGATCGCCACCCTGCTGGAGGCGGTCGACCACGACCCCACCGCCGTGATCGGCGGCATCGTACCAGCCTTCGCCAGCAACGGCCGCCACGGCGATGGCCGGCTGCTGGTGGCAGAAGCCGACGAATCGGACGGCTCCCTGGTGAAATTCGCCGCCCACCTGGGCGTGATCACCAACATCGAGCTCGACCACACCGACCACTACCCCGATCTCGAGGCCCTGATCAACACCCTCAAGCGTTTCGCCGGGCAATCAGAGCGGCTGCTCGCCAACCGCGACTGCCCGATCCTGCGCGAACACTTCGAAGCTGACAGCTGGTGGTCGATCGAAAATCCCGCGGGCGTCGACTTCGCTGCCATTGCTGTGGAGGAACGGGGCGATGGCACCAGCGCCGACTTCTACCAGCAGGGTGAGTGGCTGGGCCGCTTCGAGCTGCCCCTGCCCGGCCGCCACAACCTCAGCAACGCGGTGGCAGCGATGGCTGCCTGCCTGCTGGAGGGGATTCCGTTCGCCGCCCTGTCGGCAGCGGTGGGCCAGCTGCGTACCCCCGGGCGCCGCTTCGACTGCCGCGGCCTCTGGAACGACCGCATCGTCGTCGACGACTACGCCCACCATCCCAGCGAAGTCGCGGCCACCCTCACCATGGCCCGGCTGATGGTGAAGAGCGGCCGCAGCCCACTGCCCCGTACCCCCGAACGGCTACTGGCGGTGTTCCAGCCCCATCGCTACAGCCGCACCGCGCAGTTTCTCGAGGGGTTCGCCGAAGCCCTGACCCGGGCGGATCTGGTGCTGGTGGCCCCCTTGTACAGCGCCGGGGAGGCGCCGATTGAGGGGATTTCCAGCGAATCCCTGGCGGCGGCGGTGCGACGGATGGCCCCCGGCCTGCCCGTACTCGTGGCCGCCAGTCTCGACGAACTCGCCCAGCAGGTGTCCGGTCATAGCCGCGCCGGCGACCTGGTGCTGGCGATGGGCGCCGGGGATGTGAACAGCCTCTGGGATCGGCTCAGCAAACTGGGCGACAGCGACCGGTCGCCGGCCCTGGTGGCCTGATGGCAGGGGGCTTCGCCGCACCGGCAGGGCTGCGCCAGGCGGTGTTCCTGCACGACTTCACTAGCTGGAAAGTCGGCGGCCCCGCCGAATGGTTCGCCGAACCGGCTGACCAGGACGCCCTGATCGCCCTGGCGGCCTGGGCGGTGCAGCAGGGCCTTCCCTTCCGCTGCATCGGCGCCGGCTCCAACTTGCTGATAGCCGACACGGGGTTGGCGGGCCTCACCCTCTGCAACCGGCGCCTGCAGGGCAGCCGCCTCGACAGCGGCGACGGCTGGGTGGAGGCCGAAGCGGGCGAACCGATCCCCACCCTTGCCCGCAAGGCCGCCCGGGCCGGCCTCAGCGGCCTGGAATGGGCCGTTGGCATCCCCGGCACGGTGGGTGGTGCCGCCGTGATGAATGCCGGCGCCCAAGGCGGCTGCACCGCCGAATGGCTGCATTCCGTGCGGGTGCTCGACCCGGCCCGGCCGGAGCAACCCTTCGAGCTGCTCGCCGACGACCTGGATTTCGCCTACCGCCACAGCCGCCTGCAGCAGGAACCGCTGCTGGTGCTCTCCGCCCGCTTCCGGCTCGCGGCCGGCCACGAGCCGGCCGTCGTCACCGCCCGCACCAGCGCCAACCTCCACAGCCGCACCAGCACCCAGCCCTACCAGCAACCCAGCTGCGGCAGCGTCTTCCGCAATCCGGAGCCCCGCAAGGCGGGGCAGCTGATCGAAGCCCTGGGCCTCAAAGGACTGACCATCGGCGGCGCCCAGGTCTCCCCGATCCACGCCAATTTCATCGTCAACACCGGCGACGCCAGCGCGGCCGACATCGACGCCCTGATCCAGCTAGTGCAACAGCGGGTGGCAGAAGGTCATGACATCATCCTGCACCCGGAGGTGATGCGGCTGGGCTTCTCAGCCACCGCCGCGCCCTAGCCTGCCGCAGCATTGTTCTTCAGCGGCATGGCCGGCTTCGGACTTCCCAACTTCGGTCAGCTCACTGAGGCCTTCCGCAAGGCCCAGCAGATTCAGCAGGACGCCCAGAAGCTCCAGGAGGAGCTCGACGCCATGGAGCTGGAGGGCACCAGTGGCGACGGTCGCGTCAGCATCTGGCTCTCCGGCAACCAACAACCCCTGCGGGTGCGCATCGCCCCCGAGCTGCTCAGCCAGACCCCGGAAGCCGCCGAGGCCTCCGTGCTGGAGGCTCTCCAGAATGCCTATGCCCTCTCCACCGGCACGATGCGGGAGCGGATGGAAACCCTCACCGGCGGCCTCGACCTCAATCTTCCCGGTCTGGGGGGCTGAGGGCCTCACCCAGACCCGATCCATCGGCATCAAGCTGCTGGCGGCTGCGCCGGCGCGAGAAACGCCGCAACCCGGGATCCAGGCGAGGCTCCAGCCCGCCGGCCCGCTGACGCAGTCCCGCCGCCGGGCTGCGACTGCGCTGGGCATGGAGGGCGGCCTGCTCCACCTCCCGCAAACACTGCCCGTAGAGGGCGTAGCGATCCCAGTCGGTGCCCATCGCGCAGCCGGGATCTCCCTGATGGCGACAGTTGCTGAACCGACAGGACTGCTGGGCCAGCCGCCAGCGCAGCTCGGGGAACAGGGACGCCAGGGCCTGGGGATCGGCCGGCAACTCGGGGCGGTTGAAACCCGGAGAATCGGCGATCAGGGCCAGCTCCGCCTGACCAGGGGCAGGGGCCAGCGGAAACAGCTCCACATGGCGCGTGGTGTGCCGCCCCCGTTGCAGCCGCCCCGAGACCGATCCCACCCGCAGGGCCAGGGCGGGTAACAGGGCGTTGAGCAGGCTGCTCTTGCCGACTCCGGACGGGCCGCAGACGACCACGATGCCCGGCTGGGAGAGGCGGGCGCGCAGGCACTCCAGGCCGTCGCCACGGTGGCTGGAGACCGCCAGGGCGGCATAGCCCCAGGTCTCGAGGCGTTCCAGCCAGGCCTGCACGGTTTCGGCCGGCGGCAGATCGGCCTTGGCGAGCACCAGCTCCACCGGCACCCCGGTGGCTTCGGCCGTGGCCAGGAAGCGACAGAGCTGGAGGGGATCGAGCGTCGGCTCCACCAGGGAGACCACCACCACCACTCGACTGACGTTGGCCACGGCGGGTCGCGTCAGCAATGTTTGCCGTGGCTCCAGGGCCACCACCGCAGCCCGGCCAGCGACCCAGTCGATGCCATCGACCTCGACCCGGTCGCCCACACAGATCTGCAGACCGCTCTTGCCGAGACGGGTGCGCCGGGTGCAGAGCAGATGCTTGATGCCCCCGGGCCCGGGGGCATCAAGGGCAACACGGCAGAAGTTGGCCTGCAGGGCCACGACGAGGCCGTGGCGGCGCTCAACCACGACGGACGAGCAGCCGCACGGCCCCCTCGGGATCGGCTCCTGGCAGGGGCACCAGCGCCACGGCATGGCCCTCGCCCCGCAAACCCTCGGCAACCATGTGTTCAGGATCGCCACGGTCGAGATCGACCTGCAGAAGGCTGCCCCGGGAGATCTTCTCCAGGGCAAGCCGGGTGCGGATGAAATTGAGGGGGCAGGGGGTGCCCCGCAGATCGAGGCAGGCCTGAGGGGCCTCACCGGCGGCGCCGGGGGCAGCGGAGGAGGGGGGCACGCGACTAGCCGAACAGCCCCCCGAACAGCCCGCTCTTGTGGTGGGGGCGCTGGCCCTTGCGGGTGTGGTGGCTGGCCAGCTCCTCCAGCAGCTTGCGTTCATCACCACTGAGCTTGGTGGGCAGTTGCACCTTCACCGTGAACTGGTGATTACCGCGGGCGACGGGATTGCCCAGCCGGGGCACCCCCTTGTTCTTGAGGGTGATCACAGCACCGGGCTGGGTGCCAGCGGGAATCTCCAGGGGTTCCGGGCCATCCACGGTTTCCACCTCGATCGTGTCGCCGAGGATCGCCTGCAGGTAGTTGAGGGACACCTCGGAGTGAATGGTCACCCCATCCCGTCGCAGCTGGGGATGGGGCTTGACGCTGAGAAACACATAGAGATCCCCGGGGGGACCACCCCGCTGGCCGTGGTTGCCCTCGCTGGCCACCCGCAGGCGGGTACCGCTGTCGACGCCACCGGGGATATTGATGCGCAGTTTCTTGGCCACCTGCTGCAGGCCCAGACCATTGCAGGCGGCACAGGGATCGGCAATCACCTGGCCGCTGCCGTCGCAGCTGGGACAGGGGGCCACCTGGGTGAAGCTGCCGAACGGGGTGCGGGTGGCCCGCCGCACCTGACCGGCGCCACCACAGGTGCCGCAGCTGGTGGGGCCGCTGCCGGAGCGGGCACCGGAACCACTGCAGGTGCCGCAGGTTTCCAGATGGCGGATCTGAACCTCCTTCTCGATGCCGAACACCGCCTCGCTGAAGCTGATGTTGAGATCGAGGCGCAGGTCGTCGCCCTGGCGGGGCCCGCGGCGACGCGAACCGGCCGAGGCCGCCCCACCGCCGAAACCGCTGAAGAAGGTCTCGAACAGATCGGCGAAACCACCCATGTCTCCGATGTCGGGCACGCCGCCGGCACCACCCCCGAGACCGGCCTCGCCGAACTGGTCGTAGCGGGAACGGGTCTGGGGGTCGCTCAGCACCTCGTAGGCCCGACCGATCTCCTTGAACCGGTCCTCGGCGCCGGGATCCTTGTTGATGTCCGGGTGGTATTGGCGCGCCAGGCGGCGGTAGGCACGCTTGAGGGTGTCGGCGTCAACATCGCGGCTGACCCCCAGCAGGTCGTAGTAGTCGGCCATCAGCCGGCCTGCTCCGCGTCATGGGACGGCTGGTCCTGGACCGGCTGGGCACCGCCGGCGGGACCGGGCCCCATCGAGACCTTGACCAGGGCGTGGCGGAGCACACGGCCATTGAGCTGGTAGCCCCTCTGCAGTTCCTCGATTACGACGTCCTCGTGATGGTCGTGACTGGGCTCCCGCAGCACCGCCTCATGGAGATTGGGATCGAAGGGCTCGCCCTCCACCCGCATCACCGCAACTCCCAGCTGCTTGAAGACCTCCACGAGCTGCTTGTAGAGGTTCTGATAGCTGCCGTGCAGGCTCTTGGCCTCCTCATGCTGAGGATTCAGTTGCTGGCGAGCCCGTTCGAAATTGTCCACCACCGGCAGGATCTCGCCCAAGGTGGAGCAGGTGATCTGCAGCCTTAGATCCTCCTGATCACGGCTCTGGCGCTTGCGGAAGTTGTCGAAATCGGCGGCGATGCGCATGTACTGACCGCGCAGGCTGTCGTGTTCCGCCTGGAGAGCCGACAGCCTGGCCTCGAGGTCCTGGGTGCGGCCCTCGGCGTCGGTGGGGGTGGCCGAGCCGGGGGCGGCGCCATCAGGGCCGGGGTCGCCCGTCTCGGCGGTCGATGCCTCCGTGCCGGCGGTGCCTGGGGCCGCTGGATCGGCGGCGGTGAGGTCATCCTCGCGGGGATCGAAAAGGGAGTCGCTGGCCGGGGAGGGGGCGCCGCTCATGCTGCCTGTCGGTGAATCCGTTGCCGGTATGTTGATGGGCCGAGCGCACTCCCCACAAGCGGGGGAAGCCCGCACCTCTAGTTGCTGCATCAAGCTGCTGCGCCATCGACTGAACCAGCTGGTGAACCAGCTGCTGAACCGACAGCTCGACCGGACAGCCTGATCGAACTGCCTGACCGAACTGCAAATCCCAATCCCCGCAGGCGATCGGCCAGTGGCCAGCGAGTGAATTGCTCACAAGCTCGCCCATCCGAGGGCTGACGGAGCCAGAATCTGTAAACTCTCCTTTCCTTATCAGCTGGCTCGACCGGCTGAACAGCGCAGACGCCACTTATTCCTTCCTTCCCCTACCGGTTCCTTCCGGCAGCGGTCCAGCGATGAACTCCGACCTCGTTTCCCAGGGCCTGCAGCGCAACGGCAGCACAGCTGCAGCGGCGGATCCTGGCCATACCTCGCTGATCGGCGACATCGATCTGGGCCAGGCGCTTCTGGGGGTGGGAGACCAGGAGGTCGACGCCGAGGACCTGGAAGCCAGCAGCCAGGCGAGCGCGGCCTCGCCGGTGATGAGCATCGTCGATCGGATCCTGATCGAGGCTCTGACGTCTGGAGCCAGTGATATCCATGTGGAGCCCCAGGACGATGGGCTGCTCATCCGCTTCCGCCAGGACGGCGTGCTGCGCACGGTGGAGAAATTGCCGAAGACCCTGATCCCGGCGATCACCTCCCGCTTCAAGATCATGGCCGACCTGGACATCGCCGAAAGGCGACTGCCCCAGGACGGTCGGATCCGCCGCAACTTCCGCGGCCGCACCATGGATTTCCGGGTGAGCACCCTGCCCAGCCGCCATGGCGAGAAGGTGGTGCTGCGGCTGCTGGACAGTGGCGCCACCAAGCTCGGGCTTGACAACCTGATCACCGATCCGATGGCCCGGGTCACCCTGCGGGAGCTGGGGTCGAAGCCCTTCGGCATGATCCTGGTGACGGGCCCGACCGGATCGGGGAAATCGACCACTCTCTATGCCCTGCTCTCGGAGCGCAACGAGCCGGGCATCAACATCTCTACGGTCGAAGACCCGATCGAATACACCCTCAAGGGCATCACCCAGACCCAGGTGAACCGCGAAAAGGGCCTGGACTTCAGCACAGCCCTGCGGGCCTTCATGCGCCAGGACCCGGACGTGCTGCTGGTGGGCGAAACCCGCGACCTGGAGACGGCCCGCACGGCGATCGAGGCCTCCCTGACCGGCCACCTGGTGCTCACCACGCTGCACTGCAACGATGCGGCCAGCGCCTTTGCCCGTCTCGATGAGATGGGGGTGGAACCTTTTCTGGTGAGCGCCTCGCTGCTGGGGGTGGTCTCCCAGCGGCTGGTGCGGCGCCTCTGCAGCGACTGCCGCATCCCTTATCGCCCCGACAACGAGGAGCTGGCCCGCTTCGGGATGGTGGCCACCGACGAGAGCGAGATCACCTTCTACCGGGCCCAAGCGGTGGAGGCGGACACCCCAGGCTGCTGTCCAACCTGCCAGGGCCGGGGCTACCGCGGTCGGGTGGGGGTGTACGAGATCCTGCGGATGAACGAGATGATCTCCTCGGCCGTGGCCAGGCGCTCCGGCACCGAGGAACTGCGACGGCTGGCCCTGGAATCGGGCATGAAGACCCTGCTGGGTTATGGCCTGGATCTGGTGCGTGAAGGCCTCACCACCCTGGAGGAGGTGGGACGGATGCTGCTGACCGACACGGGCCTCGAATCAGAACGCCGAGCCAGGGCCCTGAGCACCCTCACTTGCCGCGGCTGCGGGGCCGGACTCCAGGACGAGTGGCTGGAATGTCCCTACTGTCTGAGGATTCGACGTTAACGCGCCATGGAAGTTCTGGTCGAAGACCTGATGACCCAGCTGGTCGAAGCCGGCGGCAGCGACCTTCACCTGGCGGCGGGCCAACCCCCCTATGGCCGATTCAACGGTGAACTGCGTCCCCTGGTGCAGGATCTCACGCTGAACGAGGAAACCTGCAACCGGCTGATCTTCTCGCTGCTCA